>TARA_B110001454_G_scaffold54975_1_pt1 | contig 15022 bp, 8 predicted proteins | sample TARA_B110001454 | Tara Oceans TARA_B110001454 (sample SAMEA4397004) | marine metagenome | biome: Polar Biome; feature: [MES] marine water layer (ENVO:01000295) within the mesopelagic zone...; material: water (ENVO:00002006), including particulate matter (ENVO:01000060) such as...... | reverse complement strand
AATATTTTATGGTCCCGTTTTTTGTATTTTTGTCGGGTCACAAAATACGAGCCATCCGACTCCAGCAAGTAGCAACGCTAACGGGACTCGGTGCCACAGCTTTGGCCTGATTGTCAAAGAAAACCGTCGTGTGAGTCCATGAGAGTGAGCGATTCGCTGTTGGAGATCGGGACGCACGTCGCGGCGACCGTCCTTCCAAACGCATGCGAGGGCCAGGCAATGACGTCCATGGACGCGTTGAAGCGCGCGGCGTGTCTGGGAAACAAGGAGGCGCTCATGGACCCCCCGCCGGCTCTCGTGCATGCGAGTGGCTTGGCGTCGGGCAACTTCCTCTATGGCACAAAGACGCCGCCGCCGTTTTCCGACGTGGCCTACAAGGAGGGCCCTCCAGGAGGAGCTGACTTTCAAGGCAGATTCAAGCTGATCGGCAGTCTCATGATGGACTGTGTGGGCAAGCCCGGAGACATGGGACCCAGCGCCGACACCTCGGTGCCGGCGCTTCTGTTCTGGCGTACGGCCCCGAGGCACCAAGGAGGAGGTGTGTCTCCCACGCTCGTGATCTACGTTCCAAACGCTCCGCTCTCCGAAATGGAAGTCGACATGGCGCCGTACGTGGCCGTGCCCACGCGGTTTGAGCGCTTCTGGTTTGGAGACGAGGCAGCGAGCAAGTGCACGCAGAGGCTCGATGTCATGAAGTACATTCACCGCTGCGGCATGCTGCACGTTCCAAACTTCCTGTTGAACGACGACTACCATGTGATGCGGGATGGTCCCCTGACGCTGCTTCGTTTGCGGACGCCGACGACCGAGTACGAGAAGGAGCAGTGCATGAAGCTGATGTCAAAGTGTCCGTACCTGGAACTCGACAAGGTCGACCAAGCCGAAGACGACGTTGAGGACGCTCTCGAGCCCATGAACCCCAGCTTCCTTTCGGAACTGAGCGCGCCGTTTGACATAGAGACGTGGTTCACAAGGGGAGACATGAACACTGAGCGGCTTCCTTACTGCTATGCCGGAGCTCGCGATGCAGACCCGGAGCCGATGGGAAACAGGAGCGACTTCCTGATGAAGACCGCGCTGGTGTCGAGCCTTGCGATTGCCGTGCTGAAGCAGGGGTGGCAGAATGCTCCGAGCGAGCGTGGCGCTTCGATTCCAGCGGAGCTTCCGGACGACCAGTCGATAGACAGCGAGGAGGAGGGGTTGGAGGAAGCCATGAACGGTTTGGTCCAGAGGGAGCTGCAGCAAGCGAGCGGGCCGGTTGGAGAGTCTCTGGAAGAGGTCGTCTCCCAGAGCTCGAGACAGTTTGTTTCTGGCATATTCTCGAGGGCCAGGAGGAGCACCGACGTGGCGCATTCCATGAGCGTCTCGAACACGCGCGACGCAGTCATGACGGTGGCGGGATGGATCTTTGGAGAGGAGGATCGCACTGCCGTGGATACGAACACGAACGCGTCGCTCTCGCTGGAGACTTTTGAGAAGGAGCGCATCCGCAATCGCATGCGCTCCGTAGGCAGGTGCCTTGGACCGCGCTTTGCGTTGCTGTGCGTCGAGACGGACGTCTCGACCTCTCGAGTGGGAGAGATCTACTTGGACTTTGCTTCGACCCACCCCAACAATGTAGGTCAGTACCAGCGCTGCAAGATCTCAGCGGATGCTGCCGTGCGAGTGCTGCACTGGCCATTTGTGCAGCCTCTGCTGATCAACTTTCATGAAGGAAGCGTCGACGTCTCTCTTGTCCGCATGATGGGAATTACCAGGGAACGCACGAAGCTTTCGCCGTCGGCCATGACGCGGCGCAAAGCGGACACTCCGTCGGCATCTTCCGCGCCCGTGCAGGACGGGGTGCGCGGGACGGACGTGCAGGCGCTCACGGAGGAGCTGAAGACGCATATCAATCAGCAGCTGCGAAACTTTATGGACACCATGCTGCCTGCCTACCTGGCGAAACACGTGTCCGACACTCATGCTACCACCACTCATGCTGCCAACGCACCGGTTGCCAACGCACCGGTTGCCAACGCCGTGCACGCTCCTCTTCGGGAGGAGTCCGAAGCAGTGACGGCGCTCAAGCGAGTTTTTCCCAAGATGTTGAGCACGCTGCGCGCGCTTGAGGAGGACGCCGAGAAGAAGAAGCGGCAGCGCCGCGACGCATGAACGGTGTTCAGAACATTTCCGTGGCCTTGCGTTTGAGGCGAACAAAGAACGCGTGTTGTGCGTCGGAGTCGCCTATGACGACGTCGGGGTTGTGTTTGGAGTGCTTGTACTCGGCGATAGCCATTTTGAGCGGCCTCTTGTAGTACAGCGCATCCTTTCTCCATTGCGAGACGGATCCTGCGATCATCTTGCGACTCGCATGCAGTTCCTTGACAGCGGCGATCTGAGTGGCCGCGTACAGTACGCCGGCGTCGAGGTTGAGCATCCGCACCCTGCGCTGAACGTAGGTGTTCTTGTCCCTTTCGGAAAGGGCGGGCCAGCCTTTGCGACTCCGTTTCGTGTTCCTGATGCACCTTGCCGCTTCGTGGTTGCGCTTCATCGCGCAGCGGAACGCCTCCGACACGCGCTTGATGCCCTGCTTGCGACAGAGTCTGTCGCTGTCGAGCTCGTGGTCCTTGAACTGAGGCATGGCGGACGCGAGCTGGGTGTGCCACTCCCTTCTGCAGTTTGTCGAGCAGAAGCGTTTGTAGTACGGTGTTGTTGCCTGGGTAGCCGCGACGTCCATCGCCTGCTTCCAGTAATTTTCCTCCTCGTCGCCGGAGTCCTGCTCTCCCGGCGACAGGAAGGTGCCGGTGACGGAGTTGACGCCAATGTGCACGGAGTTGCTGTCGAGGTGGTTGCCCACGAAAAAGAGGCGGTTGCAGCATCGGTTCTGACACTGCCTGAACTGCTTGGGATCGCGTTCATTCATCAGTCCCTGGCAGATGGAGCGCACGCGCGAAATGAACACGCGTACGGGAGGCGGCACGTTGTCGTTCAGATCGTTGATCTGATGCTGCTCGTAGAGCCGAGTGCGCCGCTTTGAGGTTGGTGCCAGGCCCTCGAGCTTGCCTATCGTCTGCAGTCGATCGGACACGACGTCCCTGAGACGAATCCAAGTCAAGTCTCCGCGACTCTGGTCTGCGGGGTTTGGAACGTACGGCAGGCACTCCCCGCTGAACAGCGGCAAGCCAGCAGGACACCCCTCCAGGAAGTAGCCGGTGGACATGCAGCCGAGCCGTGTGCGTTCGTAGAACAGCATGGCCATCAGATGCGGGTGAGATCTGCCACGGACGAAGAAGTTCTTGTCCATCACGGTGAGATGGTTGAGCAGCGTGACGATGTCGACGCGCTGATCCAGGTCGCCTTCGGGAAGGTCTTTCTCTCCCCTGTTGATGCACTGTGCCAGCATGTCCACGGCATGGTCCAGGACGTAGTCGAGTGGCGACTCTTGTCCTCCGCTGGTTTCCGTCCAGCTTGCGGCCACTGTGACATCTTGGCAGTACGTCAGCCAGTGCGCGGGATGCTCCCGCGCGTAGACTGCGACGGAATGCGCTTTGGCGCGCGCCATTGTCGGAACTGCGAGCAGTCACTTACGGAACCGCTAACTGCAATATTTGGTGGCGGGAGGAAGAGTATCAAGTTAGCGTTCTCGCGCCTTCCTCACAGCTTTCTTTTGACCGACACCAATTTATCGGTTGACGAAATGTCGGCAAGACGCGGTGAGTGCGGAGCTGTGGGTTTGCCGTTGCCAATGCTTCCTCAGCTTGCAGCGCCGGAGTGTGCTGTGGCAATTGCAATGCAGGCTCAGTGCGCTGTTCGTTTGGAAGGACCTCGCCAGATGAGTCCTTCACCATTGCAGCACGACCGCTCCATGCCTGTTCCTTCTCCGGGATCGGCAATGTACATGATGCCGTTTTGGCAAGGCTACATGAACGCCAACAGTGTCGGGTTTGTGCGCGAGGCGGTCGAGGTTGTACCGACGTTGCACGCGGACACGATGGAGCTCACGGACGCGGTGCTTCAGCCGCGCTGTGCTGACGACAGCCTCTGCCCACGGCGGGTCAGCATGTGGCTCTTGGTAAAGGGGATCGCGACGGCATCTCCCGCGGGGCGAGCCTACGTCGACGCGTTCTCTGAGATGGCGGCGAGTGTGATTTCCAAGATGAAAATGACGATTGTGGCTGGGCCGGACGCTCAGTTTGTCCTCGACCGCTTGCGAAAGGAGGAGAGCACGGGTCCCGCGCAGGTGATGAAGTGCCCGTTTGGAGAGGACGTGGTGCTTGTGGTGCGCTGGGCCTCTCCAAGAAAGGACGAGCCGGGAACTGTGACAATGCGTGCGGAGGTGCACCGGCTGCATGAAGCAGCTCAGTCCAAGAGGTTTCAGACGCTGCACGGGGTGTGCATGAACAATGTCGCTCAGGCGGCGATGCGCAGCCTCCACCGGAACGCCCTGCCGTGGAAGGACGAGTTGGCTGCGTGCAAGGTGAACATTGGACAGGACGCCTTCTTTGTCACGACCGTTCGAGCGGCGGAGCAATTCTTTTCAGTCATGGACGGTGGTCGCGTGATGACGTTGTCTCCGTACACGACGTCGAGTGATTTTGCCGGCAAGCGGCTCGAGGACTCCGGAGTGTTTGTGCGCATGGTTCAAAAGCGGGAGGGCGTGAACAAGATGCACGCCTCGTGCTTCCACGCGTTCATCCTGTGCAGTCCGGACAAGGTGGTCGACGTGATGGCTTGGGCGTCGGGGATCGGCGACGCGCCGCTGCCGCTGCTGGATCAAGTGGAGAGCGCTGATTGGGCGATGCATCTTTGTGGGAGATGGATGGAACCAAGGAGTTTGGGTGCGAGCCTCAGTCTCTACTCGGCGAGTGGCAGGTGCGGCGCTCCGATCACGGCGTACGGCAACGTCGTTCAGCGACATACCACCGTGGTGTGTCCTTTGGACGCTCGCATGTACCAGGCGTACGACATGTTTCCGTGCTGCAAGGAGTCGGTGCTGCCTTCGGACGAGCGTTTGATGCGTCCGTTCCGCGCGCTCATGGCGCCGGTGTTTGAGTCGCTCGACGCGCTGTCGAAGAAGTTTGACGCGCTGCACCGCAACCAGCAGATTGTGAGCATGTACGGGCCGTCGTTTCAAAACACGGAGTTGTCGGACACGGCGAGCGTGGACACGTCGTCGTCGTCGTTTCCGTTGCGGGTGTTCGACTCGGAGAAGAACAGCGCTGAGATGCACGCGGAGACGTATCTGTTGGATGCGTTTGGTTTGGACTTTGCGTCGCGGAGGGTTACCGTCGGAGAGGCTTACAAACGGCTGTCGAGCAGAGGCGCGCCTGCGGACCTGACCAACGTGCTGATGGAAGCGTGCATGAACATAGGAAGCATGGCCTCTTTGCAGGACGCCTTCCAACACGCGGAGCGATGCATGCAGGGCGCGCGCAAGAGGGAGTACGTCTCTCTGTGCACGGAGGACGATCACGCGCAGAAGATGATGCGCCGCGAGCAGGAGCGTCTGCGCCGCGTGGCGGACGCGTCGCTCAAGATGAACGTGCGGTGCGAGGGGTCAAGGCCGTTGCCGCCGCCTGCGCAGGTGGATCCTCGTCAGGTCAAACACCTGTTGAGCGCCGTTGGACTGAAGAAGGGGATGGACGCGAGGGTTCAGGTGACCAACGGCGCGCTCTCCGAAGCCGATGCAAACAGAATGATGAAGCTTCTGTCTCAGGCTCTTCGCTCGGAAATGGACGTGCAGGCGCACGACCATGCCAAGGAGATTCTCCAGTGTCCTCAGTTGTGCATGGAGAGAGAGGGTGGGTCCATGACGACGACGTCGGCGCTGCGCGGTCTGGTGGCCACCGCGTCCCACATTCTGGGAAACGAGATGACACCCCAGCCCGAGCCGTTTTTGATTTCTCAGCTGCCACGGGAGATGTCGTCCGATTCTGCGATTGTCTTCGAACGCATCACGACGAGTGGAAACTTGCTGCCGGCCACCCCAGGGGAATTGATGAACGAGAGCATGAACGGAGCGTGTCCGCACGTCGTGTTTGCCAACTATGCTGACGAGGTCCCCATGAAACTGACGGCGACGATCCCCATGTCGGAGGTGCTTCAGTAGCCCCACGAGGATAGGAAGGGCGTGTTGACAGCGAGGGGGGTTGGGTTGGGGTTTGTCTGTGTCGTTGGCCGCTAGGACGAAATAAAGCGCCAGAGTTCCACATGGTATCTTATTGTGAGGTGTCACTAGCCACCAAAGAGGGATGCCTTTGACCTTCAAGGGCGTGGCGCATCCGGCACCGCGGCGCGACGGCAAGCGGAACAACGTGGCCGACTTGAACCGCGCGGAGATCTCCGCGCTGAAGATGGGCCGGAACGGCGGCACCGACCTTTTGGTCGAGCACGATCCGGGAAGCCGCGTGGGATCGGTGATCGCCTCCTGGGAAGGACCACACGGCGAGCTTCGCGTGGAAGGGGTGGTGCACGACAACGACGCGATGAGCATGGTAAAGGGTGGTGGGATGCGCGGACTTTCTTTGGGCACTGGCGTCCAGTACGGCGAGGGCGGCCGTCCGATTTGGAGGAATCAGGACGAACTGTCGTTGTGCGAGACACCCAGGCGCGGTGGCTGCTACATTGACGAGGTGGACGGGAAGAGAGTGCGCAGCAGCTACTATGCTTCCGGAGGTGTGTTGTGGCGAGGCTTGAACCGTCGCCGCTAATCGATAAGCCCTGCACAGATCCCCACTATTCCAATAGATAGGCAGAGCTCTGCCTTCACCAACCCAAAGAGACTCGATCTCACTAGTGATTGGAGAGAGCGTGCCAATGGCCACCGAAGCGCACACCGAAGCCTCCGCCATGGAGACCATCGCAGGCGAATCCTTTTCGAAGCAGTACGTGGACGACATGAAGGTTCAGATGCAGCGTCAGGCGGACGAGCTCGCGGTCATGAAGGCTGCCAAGCAGAGCGACGACAACCGCAAGCGCGACGCTCTGCGTGGTCTTCACTCTGACGTACAGGCGTGGGTCAAGGAGGGTGTCGACGACCCGTCCATGGCGCCTTTCAAGCACGAGATGGGTCCCATCAACGACTTTGCCACGGGTCTTCCTGAGGCGTCGTCGCTCGACACGGCGCTTCCCCTTGCGCGCATCATCAGCTGCCACAGTGCCAAGATGAAGCGTCAGCTGGAGCACTTCTCGCAGACCGCCGACGCATCGGACCGCCTTGCTGCTTCGAACAAGAAGGTGGACGAGCTGACCGAGTCGGAAAGCAACAAGTCTGCTCGGATTACTGAGCTCGAGACGCTTGCCGACGAAAGGCTCAAGGCGTGCGAGGCGATGCGCGAGGAGCTTGCCAAGTACGGCGGCATCAAGGAGAAGTACGACTTCAGCCAGCTGGGCAAGCGCGAGGTGAACGCCGCCTCGGCGGGGTCTGGATCCGGCAGCTCGCTGGCTGCCCCGGCGCGGTCGGCTCCGCCTCAGCCCATGGTGGACCCGCTGCTTGCGTTCATTGGCAAGAGCGGTGGCGGTGGCCTCAAGATTGGCCAGAGCGGGACTGGCCATCACTTCCTTGGCGCCGTGGCCGGCCAGTCTTCCGACGCGGACATCAGCATGGCGATCCGGCATGCGTCGTAGATTGACGACGTCAAACACGCGCAGCAGCAGCAGCAGCAAGCACATCCCTGGCGACGGAGAGAATCAGACCACGAATGGGAAAGGGGGGTTGAGCTTCCCGGCCAGGCGAAAATGCAGACGATGTCAGTATGTCTGTAAGGGTGTTCTAGCGTAGTGGTAGGGAGAAAAAGGGGAGAAACACGCATTGTGCTACGAACAACACGGCGCTATCTACTGTACACACGTTGCACTCACTCACCATGTGTGTTCAGTGTGTGTGGACGTGATTTTCAAACACGCCTTGCGCTGGAGGACGCCAGGCTGCGGACGGAATGCCACTGCCGAATCTGGGGGTTGGTGCCCGGGACGTCGCAGAGCGACTCGATGAGGGAGCGCAGTTCTTGTGGAAAAGCGTCCACTCCGTGCATGACCGCGGCCTGGCCTGCGTCTCTTGTGTTGGGGTGCTGGTCGGGGTGCTGGTCGGGATCTCTTGCGTCAAAGGGGTCCAGCGGCTCGCCGGTCTCATCCGAGGGAACGCTGTCCAGTCCTTCAAAGGGGTTGAAGTTTGCAGGAGGAACGGCCATGAAGAACACGGTGTGTGAGCGTGGGCGGTGTGCCAAGCCCGGAGGTGCTCCGTAGCCGCCTGCATTGAATGACGCGGCGTTGGGCGACTGAAGCTGCGTGTGCCTGGCCGCGGTGTAGCGTATGAACGACGCGAGGTCTTCAAGGCCGTGCGTGCTTGCCTCCAGCTGTGCCATATTTGCCTCGAAGCTCTGGAAATCTGCGGGGTCCGCGTTTCGATCGCCCCTCGGCTGAGCTTGGTCCTCGGTCATGCCCTTGCGCGGTGCTCTGCACGTCGGGCAGCGATTGTCGCCACTCGCTCGCACTTTTCCATCGCAGGTTCTGCAAAGCGCGTGGTCGCACTGGAAGGAACGGACGCCGAGACTCTGTTTGGTGACGCAGCTTGTGGGAAAGGCGTCTAGGCACACGGGGCACTCGTCTGGCATGCTCATTTCCGCAGCCCTTTGATGCGTGCCTCGCGCCACGACGCTGTTGACTGACGCTCGATTTCGTTTCATGCGCAGCAAGACCGTCACGGCCGTGTAGAACAATGCCTGGTTGCTTTGACGACGAGGACCGGGAAGTGTACCGTGCGATAGCGAAGCGTGCGCAGTCAGAAAGCGTCCACACTTACACAGTGCTTTGCTTGGGTCTGCAGAGTTATCTGGCCTCGCGCAAGCTGTGCGCCGCGAGCGAGTGAGCACCTGCGAGCGGGTTGCACCCGGTTGGCACCCCTTTTTGCACGGGTTCGGAACTGCTACAGTTGTGCTGCTATCTGAGTAGTCTACCCTGAACTTGAGTGGTGGTGTAGCTGGAACTCGAGCGGATCGCGGGGGGCAGTTACATCGCTCGATTTTCCGCTAAGGAGAATCACCAAGTTACAAAAACCCAGCCGTAGCGAAAAAAGTGCGCGGCTCCCGGCGCCCGCACGTTGACCGCTTTCTTTTGATTGTGCGTGTCTCCGTTGCAAACAATGGATTCCGATCCGGACATTGCCGAGGACGAAATCGGTACGCGCCTTGACGAGGACCGGCCCTGCGATGCGCAGATGTCTGACATGGAGGAAGAGCACGACCTGGTTGGTGGCGACGAGGAGGAGGACGAAGACTGCTCTCCTGGCTCACCGGGTGCTGCCGCCGAGGAGGAGGACGAGGTTGGTGACGAAGAGAAGGACGAGGAGGAGGAGGAGGAAGTTGGTGGCGCGGACGATGATGAGGGTGACAAGGAGGAGGAGGAGGAGGGTCGGGAGGAGGAGGAGGAGGAGCCGGCTCCCGCCCCCGCGCCGGCCCCCGCGCCGGCTCCCGCGCCGGCTGCCGGCAAGCAGTCGTCGAGTGCCAAGAAGCCTGCATCGAAGCCGGTGCCGACGTTTCCAAAGAGCACTATGCTCGTGCATTACAACCGTCAGTACTGGGTCGTGAACCCCGACCACTCTGGGCGCAAGTACGACCGTGTCTTCACGGTCAGCTCGGGCGAGAAGCTGGGTCTGATGATTCAGGGTGACAAGAAGGCGTGGCCTGACATTCACTGCGGCAAGGGCAAGCCACCGGAGGGAATGCTCTCTCCGGCACAGATTGTCGTCATCAAGGGCAAGCTCAAGGAAGAAGACGCGGAGAACAGCCACGTCTGGTACGTTCTGTGCGAAGTGCAGAACAGCACGGGCAACAACGACGCGAGCATCCTGCGTCACATCCCGAAGGAGGTCTATCGCAAGTGCATTGCCAACTGGTCGCAGACGGAGGAGATGCGCAACTCGTCGCTACTGAAGTCCTGGAAAGCGACGAACGACAACGAGCGGTGCTTCAATCCGCAGGTGAACGGCTGGTCCAAGGTGACCACGGGACCGGCGCCGGTGTCTGCGGCGGTGATGCCTGTCAAGGACAAGAAGGAGCCCAAGCTCCCGGTGCCAAAGGGCAAGCCGTCGGCGGCGGCGGCCAAGAAGCAGGGGGCGAAGGAAAGCAACGGTGGCGAGGAAAAGAAGTCCGCTCCTGAGCCCGAGGCGCCCAAGAAGGCACAGCCCATGACTGCTGCAAAGGATTCCAAGGGTGCGAACGGCGGTCCGGAGAAGGAGACGGCTGCCAACAAGGGCAAGCCGTCGGCTGTGGAGAAGAAGGCTGAGGCGTCGGTGCTGTCGTCCTTCAAGCCGGGCAAGGCTGTTGCGAAGCCAGAGGAGCCCAAGAAGGAGGTGACGAAGAAGGAGGATCCCAAGAAGGAGCCACCCAAGCAGAAGAAGGAGGAGAAGAAGCCCGAAGTGGACGTGGATATGGACGGCTCGAGCACCGCGAATGTGTCCAAGGAAACGACCATGAAGCGCAAGCGCGAACAGCGCGTCGACACGATCGAGTACGAGTTCTGCGACGGCGACGCGGTGGACGTCAGCTTCCCGACGTTCAAGGTGCCCAAGGGCTCGACGGGAGCGACGGTGCAGATCAGCTGGAATTTCTGAGACCCGCAGCTGCAGGAGCAGCGCGTGCTGCACAAACGATGCCGCGCAGTTATTAGGCATGTCTGGGACTGGTAAAACTGTCGTGGCAGGGAAGGTGTGCGTGTGGAGTGCGTGTGGAGACGTCGTGGTTTAATGGAGATGCCTTTGTTGGCCATGCAAGTCACCGCGCGGAGTCTGGAGGGGAGGGAAGAGGAACTGAAATCGTTGATCGAGGGAGTGGAAGGCGAATCAAACGGGCTTCGGTACCGCGGCAACGCGGCGTACGGAAACAGGTACGGGCGTCGCGCCAAGATAGGCATACGACAGTGTGATGGGAAGGACCTGCCGTCGGTCGGCGATGCGATATCCCTGCGGTCTTGGATTGTGATCCCTATGGCTCCCTCTGTGGCACTGCTGCTTGCCATGGGTTCGTTTCTCATGACGGGCGTGCTGTGCCTGTTGTTTGCGCCGCTTTCTACAAACACGGTCGCAGACTTTGTGGTGCCCGAGACCAGTCGTTGCTTGCGCTCCTACCGAACGGCGGACTACCTGTCGGTGTTTGTAAACGTGGGCACACCTCTGGCCATGATGCAGTTGCTGGTGCGCTTTGACAGAGTCTTGGATCCTGAGACGAGCGGAACGACGCACGTGCGCCTCTTTTCCACGCGCATCGCGGAGAGCGTGACGGTGAGCTGTGTGGAGTCTGAATGCATGGACGTCGCGGTGGTTCAGCTTGGCGGCCCGCGCTCGTCTGGGTCCAGAGTCGTGCTGGATTTTGCGTACACGAACCCCGTGATGGAGGAAATTTCAGAGTCGACAGCTTCTTTGTTGGGCCTGGACGGCGAGATGTACCTTGGCAAGGGGGTGGACTACTACGCCACTGCGTCGCACTTTTGCTTTGACTCGGTGGAGGATGAAAGCCTTCAAATACCAGAGGGCGCCGCGGTGCAGGGGAACGTCGTGAGCGAGGAGATAGTCGTCGATGCCGCCAAACTTTCTGGAAAGGCCAGTCATTTTTCCGACACGCCTGTGTTTGTGGCTGAGAAGGAGCAGCACTGTCAGAACGACACGCTGATGGCCAGCGTGGTCATGTATCCCCACAGAGCAGGCTTGGAGTTTCTGTGGCTCGGCCTTGGAAGCAACCGAATGTACGAGTACGGTGGGACGGGAATACACGAGCGTCGAGAGGTCGTGGAGGTGGGGTCGCACTGCGCCGGCACGTTTGCGGGGTACGAAAGGGCCTTCTCGCTGTTCAAGCTGGATTGCCTGGCGTACAACGTCCCGTGTGAGACGCACCCAACTGTGCCTTTCAGAAGAATCGCTCGTTCGGAGTTCAGGCTGTTGGTGCAGCGCTCTGGCCTGGTCCATCAATGGATCTACGACGACCCGCGGTTGCACAACATGCCAAAGTTCTCCGAGTCCTTCGACGCGGTCTGGATGGCGTTGCTCAAGCTGTTTATGATGCTGCTGACGGCGGGCATCGTGTGGATTCGGTCGGCGAAGGCGACCAGTTCTTCCGACTGGCTGTACGTCCACAGCGTCCGCGCAGCGTTTGACATGCTACCAAAGCAGGTGAGGCACCGGAGTGGTGCAAAGGACCACGACTCGGACGCGGACTCCGAGGACGACGTGGAAGAGCACACGGACCCCGCGTTTGGATCTGAGATTGCAAACGTCCAGTTTGGCTGGGAAGATGCGTTCATTGGGTTTGTGGCAATCGCCGCGCGCCACGGTGTGGCTCAGTGGCGCATGCTCTATTTTGAGCTGGACGGCCAGACCAGAGTGTGCTGGATGGAGATTGCCGCGTCCATAGTGTCTCTCATGCACTGGTTCCTGCGGTACTTTGGTCTCGAGCGCGACCACGAGAGCGCCATCACGAAGCTTGGAGGGTCCACGGCCATCATCGACGCGAGCTGCGCGGTGATGCTGGCGTTTTCCGAGGCACCGCTCATGGTGACGTCCGTGGGACGCTTCGATCCTACGGCGCGCCTTTTGGTGGCGCTGCTCATAGCACTCACGGCGGTGCAGAGATGCCTGTTCGCGGCGGCCGGATGCGCGGTCCGCTGGGCTGCGGTGTACGACGAGCCGGGCTGCTCTTTCCTGTACAAGACGGTGGCGTTCGCGGCCGTGTTTCAGTGGATCTTCCAGGCGTCGTCGCTTGGGCTGCTCATGGCCGACATCTTCGTGACGCCTGGGACGTACTCGCTCTGTCGCGCGTGGGTTGGTGACTTCTCGCCTATATCACACGCGCTATTCATGACGATGGCGGTTGTGGGGATGCCGCAACTCGTGCACATCAGCAAGCGGGTAAGCGACGCCAAGCTGTGATTTAGCTAGAGTCAATGTATCTGTAATAGGATAAGAACAAGACTTGTCACACAACTTCTGGAGTGGACCTCGTCGCAAGATGAGTTGCCGCAGGCCGCCTGCGGTGGCTGATGTGGAGGCGATCATGGAGCCTGGTCGTGAGCGCGGGTCCTTGCAAAACAAGGCGCAGAATCGCAAGGATGCTGACGGCATGGATCCAGCGTACGAATACTCTGACCGGTCTAAGACGGATACGCTTACGGGGCTGCATCTGAACATTCCGTACCTGCGTGCACAGGGCCTGCCTGTGGACGTGCTTGCTGATTTGGAGCGCGTCAACCCCTATGTGATTTACAAGCTTTTGAAAGGCGGCAAACGCGCCTTTGCAACCATTCCGCGTCGCATGAGCTATGGAACAGACGGTGTGATGGTAGCGATGGATGGCGAGGTGGCGGAGGAAGTGTACACTTTGGTCAACCAACAAATCAAGTACCTGGACGCACGAACCAAGTGGTACATGCAAAGCTGGTTTGTGGCGTTCAAGGCTGACGCCGCAGCAAGAGGAGAGCCAGAGCAACTTTCTCCGTTGCCAGCCAACGAGCCTGTGACAGTTGGGAGCCTGCCCTTCACGACGATGGAGTTTACAGACCAGAAGTTTCTCTTCGACACGTTGAAAATGGTGGTGAACACAAAGAAGCCTCAGTTTCTTAGCGAGTACGGCTTTCAACAGGAAGGTCGCAAGAAATTTGGAGCGCACATTGACAACTACGCCTCCGAAAGGTTGAGGGACAGTGGCTTCTCGGGAACGGTAGAGCTGCGAAGGACCATGCCTGGTGCAATGGTGCTCAACACGACGAACCCCCTCACGATTGATGGTGTCAAATTGTTGTCGGGCGTCGATCCTGTCGACGGAAGCGCCAGGACGGCCAAGGAGTTCTTTGACGCCAAACTCGATGTTCCAGTGTCTTACCTGGCCGGAAACCACTACGCGACAGATGGAAACGACCCCACCAAGGGAAGAATGTTCATCAACGGGCAGGCATGTGTCCGCGATATGGTGATGTCGTTCATCGCGGCTCGTTTGGAGGCGCATGTACCTATTTTGATGATGGGCTCCGTCGACGCTGCAGCAACGCCAGACAACCCAGACAGGCGGTTTTACATGTTGACGGCTGGCCTCAAGGGTCGTCTTGCGGACGTCTGGTGTGAAGGGTACATGCGCGTCGCTGGTGAGGATGGATACTCTTTGAACAACTACAGCCGACGCATTTTCCACAAGGGCATGATGAATGCGATTATTCGAACTGTTCGCATCCTGTCGCGAGCGCAGCTGATCAAGCTGCTGTGGATACCAGCGGTGAACATGAACGCCTCCTTCTGGAGTGAGAAAACCACGGAGCACGTGGAAGACGAAAGTGGCGATGTGCAGAGCAAAGTCGTGTACAAGCCGCGATTCGAAGTGATGGTCTCTGGCATGAACGCTCGTCACAACCACTTTGTGTCGCTTCCTGAAGAGTTCCTGGAATGGTACATGGGCAATTTTGCACTCCTGGCCTCAATTTTCATGCGCGCGTCAGATCGCCCGTGGCAACGCCTTGACATCTATGGCGACTGGGACACGGACATCGAGGCGGCGGAGGCTATGGGGTCTGTTGTGGCTCCCCTAGCCATGCTTCCAAACGTGTTCATGCGTGAGCCAGCTTCTTACGCGCTGGTTGACAGGATGACGGACATCTGGACGGAAATGGGATTTAAAGAGCAGGCTCGAGATCTTGCTGCCATGCTTACGGGGTTGAGCGGGCAAACTCCAGCTGCAAAGTCCGCGCTCATGCCGGGAACAAGCATGGCCCACGCAGTAAAGCCTTCTGACAAGGACTTACGGGAAGACGTGGAAGCAGTCATTCCAACGCTGTCAGTCCCTGCGTCCGCCTCGGCTCCCGCGCCCGCTCCCGCGCCCGCTCCCGCGCCCGCGCCCGCTCCGGCTCCCGCTCCGGCTCCGGCTCCGGCTCCCGCACCCGCACCCGCACCTCCACCGGCACCTGCAGTCAATCCCACGGTTTTACTGCCTCCACCACTGGTCGTGCCGAATTCTGGATCAGCGCCCCCGCCTCCGCCTCCGCCTCCCGGAGCGCCTGGCGTGCCCCC
>TARA_B110001454_G_scaffold758_2_pt1 | contig 15122 bp, 11 predicted proteins | sample TARA_B110001454 | Tara Oceans TARA_B110001454 (sample SAMEA4397004) | marine metagenome | biome: Polar Biome; feature: [MES] marine water layer (ENVO:01000295) within the mesopelagic zone...; material: water (ENVO:00002006), including particulate matter (ENVO:01000060) such as...... | reverse complement strand
GGCGCAGATTTTTATGATAGATGGTTTGCTCAATTTCAGTTTGTTCAATGTTAACTACTTCACTAAGCGCAATTAATTTCCCTGCACTATTACGTACTTTTAGGGTGAGTAATTGTTCTAACTGGTCGCGGTATGCCGAGCTAAGACGTAGGCGCATGGGCAGTGCATATTTTTGCTGTTCACTATGCAGGTAGCCAATATCCCAGCCTGAAGTCGCCGTTGTGATGACTTGATTGATGTTTTGCTCGCTTAAGCCTAATAACAGGGCACGATTACGTTGAATGTGTAAGTTCCATTGCTGCTGCGGTGCATCGATCCAGGTATCCACATCGACGACATCATCGGTTTGGCGAAAAATATCAGCCAATGTTTCTGATGCTGCTAGCTGCTGTTCGTAGCTTAGGCCATATACTTCTGCACTGATGGGTGCCATTACGGGTGGCCCTGGTGGTACTTCAACAATTTTAACATTGGCGTTAAAGCGCTTGCCGATGTCTTGCAAGGGCTTGCGTAAGCTCAGAGCGATGTCATGGCTTTGAATATCGCGCTGGGATTTATCAACTAAATTGACCTGTAAATCACCATGATGAGGTGCTTGGCGTAAATAGTATTGGCGTACTAAACCATTGAAGTTGATGGGCGCAGCACTGCCCGCATACAACTCAACGTCGCTTACTTGTGGAAGGGTGATGACATGATCGGACAGTTCGTCTAAGACTCGTAGTGTCTGTTCGAGCGTAGTGCCTTCTGGCATATCAACAATAATTTGCAGTTCAGACTTGTTATCAAAAGGCAGCATTTTCATCACGACTGTTTTGAAAACCGGTAACGCCGCTGCTGCCATAATCAGTATTATGGTCGCTAACATTAGCAACCAGCGGTTACGATGGGCTTTGTCTGCGCTGATAAAAGGCGTCATTAAACGATGGAAAAATTGATACGTTTTACTTTCTTTGGCCAATTCTTCTGCTTGGGTTACTGGCGCATTCGAGCCAGCAGAGTGGGCAACCGGAGTATGTTTTAATAATTTAAAGGCTAGCCAAGGTGTGACGATAAAAGCGACCAATAATGAAATAAGCATACCGGTGGAAGCATTGATCGGGATAGGGCTCATGTACGGGCCCATTAAGCCAGAAACAAAGGCCATCGGCATCAATGCCGCAATCACTGTGAAAGTGGCTAAAATGGTTGGACTGCCGACTTCGTCAACGGCTTTTGGAATCAGGCTGAGTAGCGAGGATTTTTTACCATCTTCTAGCTGCATATGGCGATGAATGTTTTCTACGACCACAATGGCATCATCAACTAAGATGCCGATCGAGAAAATTAGGGCAAATAACGAAACGCGGTTGAGGGTAAATCCCCATACCCAGGAAGCGAATAAGGTCAGTGCAAGTGTAATGAAAATGGCACTGCCAACAATAATAGCTTCACGCCAACTCATTGTTGCAAGCACCAGCAATACTACCGCAAAGGTAGCAAATAGCAGTTTACTCATCAGTTTATTGGATTTATTTTCGGCGGTGATGCCGTAATTTCGACTTTCGGTAACCTCTACCGAATCTGGAAGTAAGCGATTGTCTAAGGCCAATAAACGCTTACTAATGCTTTTGGTAATCTCCACCGCATTGGTGCCAGGCTGCTTAGCAATGGCTAAGGTCACTGCGGGGCTGGCCATTGGCTGGTGCGGTGTTTTAATAAAGACATAATTATTAGCAATATCGGCCTGCTGTGAAATGGTCGCGATATCCGATAAATACAAGATACCTTTATCAGAGTGGCCAATAATTAGACTTTCAACATCTTCTTTTGTCGCTAAAAAGCTGCCTGCTTGCAGCTTGATGACCTTATTGTTTTGCAAGACAGAGCCTAGCTGGCCACCGCTGTTCGCCGCTTGTAAGCGATGACGGATATCAGCGAAGGTGATGTTATGACCATTCATTTTGTTAGGGTTTAATTCTATGCTGAGCACCGAATTATGCTGACCTATGGTGTAAATATCTCGCGTACCAGGAAGGGTTTTTAATTCACTCTCTAAGCTATGGGCAAGGCGAGTGAGGGCTTCATGATCAAGCTGATTTTTGGCATTGGAAGACGCTTTATTTGATAAAGTGAGTGCCATAATGGGGACGTCATCAATGCCCATTGGTTTGATAATAGGTTTTGGAATATTCAAACCTTGTGGCAACCAATCAGCGTGGGATTCAATTTGGTTATACAGGTTTACGATCGCCTCTTGGCGAGGTATACCGACTTCAAAGGCCACGGTTAATACGGCTTGGCCTGGGCTGCTAATCGAGAAAATATCATCAATACCGGCAAGTTCAGATAAAACTTGCTGTGATGGAATCGCGATAAGTTGTTCAACTTCTTTTGCGCTGGCTCCGGGGTAGGCAATAAAGACATTAGCGAAGGTGACATCAATTTGTGGCTCTTCTTCTTTGGGGGTAATCGCAATGGCAAAGAAGCCTAATAAGAGAGCAACAAGGGCTAATAGCGGGGTTAAGGCAGAATTCTGGAAGCTTTGCGCTAGTCGACCTGCTAGTCCGAGGGGCACTTGCTTGTCATTTAATTCAGTCATGTTATGGCTCCGTACCAACCGAGTTCGCACTGTGAATTTGGGAGGCGGCTGCTAGGGCATTTAATGCAATTTCTTCAGCGGGGTCTAAACCAGAAATAATTTCAACTTGGGCCGTCGACTTTGTGCCATTCAATACTTGGCCAATACGCACATAGCGCAATTTAAAACTCCCTGTTGCCGGGTGTTTAATATACACAGTCGAAACTTCACCTTGTTGAATCATGGCGCTTTTAGGAATATAAATACCTTCGCGCTTGCCTATCGGCAAGAGCACTTCAACCCAGCTGCCTGGTAAATATTTTTTGTCACTTTTTGGCAAATCGATACGGGCGCGAACACTGCTATATAGATTGTCGGCGTAAGGGAATAGGGTGTATTTCTCGGCATTGATTATATCGCCTTGAATATCGATCTGAATGGGGTGATGTGCGTTACTATTCAGCTTTTGAATGAACTTGTGTGGAATGTCTGTTGTGATGCGCAAAGGGTCGATGGCGAAGCCTGACATGAGGGGCTGACCTGGATTAACAAGTTCACCAACTTCTACCATGCGCTGACTAACGATGCCGCTATAAGGCGCAATAATACGAGTATAAGATAATTGTTCTTGTGCTTGTTTCACGCTTGCTTTTGCGGCGAGTACACTCGCTTGGCTGCTTTTGGCCCGGGCAATGCTGCTATCTAATTCGCCTTGTGAAAGCGTTCTTTTAGCGAATAAAGAACGATTACGTTTCACCAATACTTGTGCATCTTCGTTTAACGCTTCAGCTTGGGCTAGGTTGGCTTGGGCTTGGCTGAGCTGTGCTTGTTGCTGTGTATTGTTAATAATGACGAGGGTTTGCCCTGAGTTCACGGAATCATTCACATCAACGTGAACGGCTTCAACAATGCCAGACGTTTGTGCTGAGATAGTGCCTTGGTTAATGGCTTCTAAGCGTCCATCTAGCTGAATATAATGCGGCTGGATGACGGTTTTAGTCATGATAGTTGCAAGTGCTTGCGGCGCTATATTGGATTCAGCGGCGACCAACATGGTGCTATGAACGACGAATAAGCTGAAAATCGCGGATGGCAAAAGTTGAGATATTCGTTGTGCTCGTATTATCAGCTGAAACATAGACTTCTCTCAGGGTTTAGACCGTTAAATATAGTATTACTATATTCCAATAAAGGAATTCAGTAAAGCAATGTAATACTGCGAATTTCGCTGCAATTTTCGTCGATTCATAAATAAAACAGAGCTGACTGGCGCAATATGACCATATTGTTCTGTTTTTAATAAGAAATGTTAAAAATAATCATTACTAGTCATAAAAATGAAACAAACAGTTCTATCTTAAATTGGCCTGCTTTAACGCTCTCATACTCAGCAATATTGGCTGAAAATTTAACTGAAGGCCGCATTATTGCTGAACGCTTAGTTAATAATAGCGCTCTTCAATCACACTGTTGCAAATCTGATACCTAATCAAAGGCTTATTGCATTCTTATACTCTTCGAAAATGTAAGAGAATACTATGATGACCCAGCCTTTAAATTATCGTTATGCCGTCTTCACCCTCATGTTGGTATTGACCGCTTATTTCGCTACAGAAGTGATTATCTTTGATCAAGCTTATTTGTATGCTGAAAATCAGTTAATGGAGCATGCACAGTTATTAATTTTATTGTGCGTAGGCATTTTCTTTTGGCTGCAAGCGGGTCAAAAGAAGTGGTCAATGGTACCGTCATCAGCCGCAAGTTTAAGCCTATTAGCTTATCTAGGCGCGGCCTTGTGCTTCAGTTTTATACTACGCGAAATGAGTATTAAAAAAACAAATATTGATTGGCTAATTTTCTTTGTTGATGGCCAAGGCTATAAAATAATTATGCTATTGGTATGGCTGCCACTTTTGTTCAAAGCCTTTCAATATAAAAATGAGTATTTGGATATTGTTAAAAAAGCGATTTTATCACCTACGGCTTTATTCTTAATGGCGGCCGTCACTTGCTTAGGGTCTGGTGCATTATTTGATAAAGAAATTGTTGTGGTTGAATATTTTCGTTTTTATGAAGAAGTATTAGAAATGAACGGTTATGGCTTTATGTTATTAGCCGCTTTGTCGTTTCGACGAGATATGATTTTTGCGGTTTGCCGTGATGCTAAAGAAGCACTGACGGCGATGAATTCTGCTCAAGACTCAACGCATCGAGTAACGGAATCTCGAGCCTAATTATGTAGGCAGTCCTATGCCGATAGGGATAGGCTGTTTAGAGCAAGTCGTTGCTGTTGATTAGACGCTAAGCTGACCACATCACCTAAAATAATCAAGCCAGGTGTTAAGTGTTTCATGGCTTCGGCCATTGCCGGCAGTGTTGCGAGTGTGCCTAGCTGTGATGCCTGATTCGGTCGTGTTCCTTGGCAAATGACGGCGACTTCGGTATCTGGGTGATGACCTTGAGCGATTAGGTAATCGCTAATGGATGTTGCTTGATTCATGCCCATATAAAAAACTTGTGTCTGCTTTTCTTTATCCGTATGTGAGTTATCAAATTCCCCAGTACTCGTATGACCACTGTGTAAGAGTAAAGAATTACCATGTCCACGGTGGGTTAATGGAATATTACAGCTTGCCGCACAGCCTGCGGCAGCGGTGATTCCCGGAATAACGCTGGTTTCGACATGACGCTTCTGTAAATATTCAAGCTCTTCACCACCACGCCCAAAGATAAAAGGATCGCCTCCTTTTAACCGCACTACAACTTTATGACGGGTCGACATTTGATAAAGAAATTCATTAATTTCTTCTTGTTTCATCTTGTGTGCGCCGCAGCGTTTTCCGACATTGAAGGTTTTACAGCCAGCGGGAATCATCTCGAGTATTTCTTCAGAGATTAATGCATCGTATAAAATAGCATCAGCACTTTGAATGGCTTTTAATGCTTTTAGGGTTAATAATTCCGGGTCTCCAGGACCTGCCCCTACTAAAATAACGTTTGAATTTATCATAATTAATATTCTTTTGGCCTTATGCTTCGGTCGCAATTTTTTCTACTTGCGGGGAGAATTTTTCGATCACTGTTTTTAATTCGGGAATGCAGGAGCCGCAGTTTGTACCGCACTTGAGTTTGCTACCTAACGATTCAACATTATTAAAACCTTCTTCTACGGCGGCTTTAATTTGCTTATCACCAATCTGGAAACAAGAACAAATAATGGTGCCAGGATCACTAGCCGCATTACCTTCACGGCCTGCTAGTAAGGCGCGGCGTTGAAAGTCAGTAAGTGATGCACTGTTAAATATTTGACTTAACCAGCGTCGGTTCGGTAAATCAAATTGTGTGCTTAAAAATAATGAAGCAATGAGTCGATTACCTTTTATGATGACAATACGATGTGTACCTCCGCGAGCATCAGAAAAAATTAATGCTTCACCGTCGGGTAATAATGCCTTTAAGGTTTGGTAAGCTTGGGCAATATCTTGTTTACCCGAAAGCTCATAATAGTGCCCTTGTTCATTATTGACGTTCGACAATTCACTACGGCTTATATTAAAAGGCACATGTGCCCAATAATCGCAGGCATCAGATAAGGCTGATGGTTGCTGGTTAAGTAATAAAAAACCGAACCATTTAGAATCGTATTTTTTAATGGCAACGGGGGTATGTTTATTTTCGGGTTGGCCAGAAATAGGGCAGACAATAGAGTTCACTAAAACGCCCATGCGTCCTTTACTCGCAAACTGGCTAGTCCAGTGCATGGGAACAAAGATATTATTTGGGCTTTGTGCTTTGGTTATTTTTACGCGCACAATTATTTCACCATGATGATTGCTGATCACGGCTAAATCATCTTGTTTAAGTTGGTAATTTTCAGCATCGATAGGATGAATATCAACAAAGGGTTCTGCGGTATGCTGCAATAATTTATCGGTTTTTCCAGTGCGAGTCATAGTATGCCATTGATCTCTAATACGGCCTGTATTCATGATCAAAGGCAATTCTTTAGTCGCTAGCGCAATCGGCATGCGTGGTTCTAAGGTTACAAATTGTGCTCGTTGATTGCTGGTGAAAAACTTGCCATCTTCAAAAAAGCGCTGACGCCCGTATGGAAATTGCTTATTAACGGGCCACTGAATGGGTTGTAGGTCATCATAAGCTTGTTGGCTTAGATCACTCAGTGCTGATAAATCAAAATCGCGTATGGGAAAACCATCATAACCATTTTCAAATCCCGAGAGTCCTGCGTGCTCGTTAAAAATTTGGTAAGGATGTTGATAGTTAAAAGCGTTAGAAAATCCTAATCTCTGTGCGACTTGCGTGATGATCCACCAGTCGGGCTTTGCATTACCAACAGGGGGCATAAAGTTGCGCTGGCGAGAAATGCGTCTTTCTGCGTTGGTAACCGTGCCATTTTTTTCTCCCCAGCTGGCAGCAGGCAATAATACATCGGCTACCGCTGTGGTATCGGTATGCTCTAAACAATCGGAGACAACGACCATTTCACACGCTAATAAAGCGGCCTTTAAACGATCAGCTTCAGGCATGCTGACTAAAGGGTTGGTTGACATAATCCAAATAAATTTAATATCGCCACGCTCTACGGCATCAAACATATCGACGGCTTTTAGACCGGGTTTGGTTGCAATATTGGGGGCATTCCAAAAGCGAGTAATACGATCGAGGTCAGCGTTGTCTTCAAAGTGCATATGGCTGGCCAGTTGGTTTGCTAATCCTCCAACTTCGCGTCCTCCCATTGCATTCGGTTGGCCAGTGATTGAGAAAGGACCCGCACCGGGTTTGCCTAGTCGCCCTGTTGCAAGGTGGCAGTTAATAATAGCGTTGCATTTATCAGTACCTGAAGAACTTTGATTAATACCTTGAGAATAAAAGCTGAGGGTTTTTTCGGTATGGCTATACCAGTTAAAAAACTGCGTAATATCCGCTTCTTCAACATGACAAGTCTGTGCAATGTCTGCAAGGCTTTGTATATTAGATTGCGCCTGCTTAACAGCGCTCTCAAAACCGTCGGTATAGTGCTCAATATAGTGTTCATCACAATGGCCGTTGTCTGCCAAGTGCGCTAATAATGCATTGAATAAATACGCGTCGGTACCGGGGAGAATCGCAAGATGCAAATCCGCGATGTCACAGCTGGCAGTTTTACGTGGGTCTATGACAACCACTTTTAAATTAGGATTGGCTTTTTTAGCGGCTACCATGCGCTGATATAAAATAGGGTGAGCCCAAGCAGGGTTGGCTCCAATCAGAATGAGTAAGTCGCTTTCTTCAATGTCGTCATAACATACTGGCACGGTATCGCTGCCAAACGCACGTTTATAAGCGGATACCGCAGAAGACATACATAAGCGTGAGTTGGTATCCATGTTGGCAGTACCAATGAATCCTTTGATTAATTTATTCGCGACGTAATAGTCTTCGGTTAATAATTGTCCGGAACCATAAAACGCAATAGCATCAGGACCATGCTCTTTTACGACTTGTTGAATTTTAGTCGCAACGGTATTTAACGCGTTATTCCAATCGCTATCTTTGCCATGAATCTTAGGATTCATTAGGCGGCCTTGAATAGAAAGGGTTTCGTGCAGTGATGAACCTTTAACGCAAAGTTTACCAAAATTGCTTGGATGGGTTTTGAGTCCTGATACTTTAGAAAGATCAGTTGGCATTTCTACACCACAGCCTACTCCACAATAGGGGCAGGTTGTTTTGCAGTTTTCCATCACGGCGCTATTCATAATAAGACTCTTTTGTCAGCAAACTAATGATTTAGTTACTCTTAATCAGTAGGTCTATACAAGAAGAGTGCCAGAGTCGTGAAAGCGTTAAAATTCAGGAAAATCGTGAGTCGTTTGCCTTACTCAAGCAGAGCAATCTTTTATTGAGCAAAGCAGGTGCGAACTATAATGGTGCGGGTGTATCTTATTGGTGCCATTTTAATTGGCTATTGGCAGAATGCTTGGCCAAACATTAGATCTTTTCGAAACGGTTCTATACTGCATTCCTGCTGCAGCAATTCAAAATACCATTGGCTATCGGTAACATCGCCATACAATACGGCACCAACGAGCTTATTATTGTGTATCAGAATTTTTTTATAGATAGCACGTTGTGAATCATTAAATTCAACAACTTCACATTCTTGCGCAGAATCTTCAGGGTTAATAATGCCCATTGAATGAACATCAATACCACTGACTTTCAATTTTGTGGCGAAATTTTCTTCTTGGTATTTTGGTCGCTCTGCTTTGTCTTTCATTGTATTTAGGTGTGAATTTTCTTCACTTGCTAAAAGCAATAATTGTTGAGCTAAAATACGTGCCTGATTCCAAATAGGAGCAACCAATCCATAAGTATTGCCTTCAAATTCACAACATTCGCCCAATGCATAGATGTTGTCTTCTGAGGTTTTTAATTGGGGATCAACGCAAATGCCTTTATTAACCAACAAGCCGCTTTCTTTAGCCAAAAGCGTGCTAGGTACAATCCCCGTTGCAAAGATGACTAGGTCAGCGCTGAGCTTATCGCCATTATCGAGTATAACTTGGCAAATATTACCCGATGCGTTTCCTACCAGTTCAATAGGGCCATGTCCTGTAGAGACTGTTATCCCTCTATTTTGCAGCTCTGCTAGCAGTAAATCAGAGGCTTTACGATCAATCTGGCGGTTCATTAACACATCACGGCGATGTAAAAGTGTCACGCTCATGCCTTGTTTGATCAAGCCTACCGCGGCTTCTATGCCTAATAGTCCTGCGCCAACGACAATGGCCTGCTTATGAGTGCGAGTCACTTTTTGCATAAAATCGACGTCGATTAATTTACGAAAACCAATAACACCGTTAAGCACGTTGGGCATTGTCGTGCCTGGCATTGATGGAATAAAGGCTTGTGAACCTGTGGCGAAAATCAATTTGTCATAAGCCATTTTATGGCCATTATCACAGCTAAGGGTCTGGTTTTGGCTATCGATATTGCTTACTTTATGATTGAGCAAAACGTTGATATTGCGTTCTTGATACCAAGCATCATCACACGGAGTAATGCTTTTTAAGTCGGTTTCTTGCGCCAGTAAAGAAGACAGCATGATGCGATTATAGTGAGGTACATTTTCAGCACTTAAAACAGTGACTGCATAATCCGTTTGCTGCCCCAGTTCTTTTAGAAGCTGCATTGTGGCCAAGCCATTACCAATAATTACTAGCTGTTTTTTAATCATGTCTTACTCATACTGAAGTCTAAAATCTTAGATAGGGAATTAAAATTATTCATTAAAAAAAAGGAGCATAAAGAAAAACTTTATACTCCGTTTTAAGCACTTAGAAGGCATTTAATTCATATTAGAATTTAGCTTCACCAAATAACCAAAACTTATCAGTATCAATTCCCGTATCTCCAGCTGAGTAAGAAGCATATTTAATGCCAGCTGAAAAATTATCATTAATTTTCTTAGCTGCTAGTAAATTAATTTCGCTACCTAGATCGTCGTTGCCTTTATCCGAGGTGTAATCGTGATAAACCGCAACCAGTTTAATGCCCGCCACTTTACCCACCGCTTTAGCATAAAGATCATTTAAGCCATTAACCGGTGTCTTTAGAAATTTATCAGCCCAACCATTGAAAGCATGCTTAGTCGCTAAAGGTGTTGAGAAGGAAGAATCACCATCACCGCCAAGTATTTCTTGACCTGCAAGTAATGAAATTCCAGAAACTTTTACCCCACCTTCGATGAAGATGTAGTCAGCATCAAAATCTTTATCACCACTATCGCCATTATTAGCCGTTTGAGTTGCATATTCCGCAGCATATAACAGTTCTAAATCATCAATCGGCATTTTACCTTTAAAACTTAAGCCATAGGTGTCTAGAGTACTTTCGTCATTTTTCTCATCTGCTTCTAGCATATAAGCGTAAGTCGTTACTTTACCTACAGGGGTTTTATAGCCTAGGTTCAAAAGATGATTTTTAACGGCTAGATCGTTATAGAAAATATCATTGACTTGATTCATATAAACGTAAGTCGCGCTCAAATTATCAATAGGCGTTAGGTCAATGCGCAAGGCATCATACGTTTGCTCATTCTGGCGCCAGCCCACATTACCGACAAAGCGCGCATTATCCAAAATAATACGCTGACGACCTAAGATTGCTTTTACAGCATCATAGGTATAGCTGATTTGTGCACGGTTGAAATCCCCCCCTATACCATCAACAACGACTGATGTTGCAGTATTATTTGGCCCTGTTGATGATTTAGATTCGTACTCGTCTTGCAATGCGACAACGTGGTCGTATTCAACCAGCGCTTTGAATCCTTCGATGCTCGGCGTTTCATAGCCTACGCGAGCTCTTGCGGTCATCGCGACAGCATCGTCGTTCGCATTGTCATCTTCTACGCCTTCATAACGAATACGCAATTCGGCAATAACGTCACCTTCTTTTGCCAGTTCAGTGAATGACTGCGCGTAGCTTGGCATCGCCGCGGTTAAAATGGCTGCGCTAATAGCACTTGTCAGTAATGTTTTTTTAGTCATTAGGTAGTGTTTTTTGATCGTCATGTATAACTCCCGTTCTTTTAGTTTTATTCGCTTATTAGTTTTATTTGCTTATTAATAGTTAAGCTGTTTTTTCTTCTTTCTGAGACTTTTCTTTATTAATTTTGTGATTATTTAATAAAGGCTCCACCTTACGTTGCTTTTCATATAAGAAACTTAAGACTTGTTGACGATACTGGTTGTACTTTGGATCATCGGCAAGTTCGATTCGATTGCGTGGTCGTGGAAGATCTATGTTTAAAATTTCACCGACTGTCGCGGAAGGACCATTGGTCATCATCACAATACGATCCGATAATAAAACCGCTTCATCGACATCGTGAGTAATCATGATGATGGTATTGCCTAAGTCTTTTTGGATCTCCATGACTGAGTCTTGAAGATGCGCACGCGTTAACGCATCTAAAGCGCCAAAAGGCTCATCCATTAATAAAACTTTAGGTTCCATCGCTAATGCACGGGCGATACCAACACGCTGTTTCATGCCACCCGATATTTCATCTGGGCGTTTGTGCATAGCATGTCCCATATGAACCAGATTGAGGTTGTACTCAATCCATTCTTTCATTTCCGCTTTTGTTTTATTTTTGTCGAAAATTGTTTTAACTGCTAATTCAACATTTTCGTAGGCGGTTAACCATGGAAAAAGTGAATGGTTTTGAAATACTACGGCACGTTCAGGACCAGGTTCATTTACCTCTTTACCTTCTAAGACGGCGCCACCTTCGGTTGCTTGTAATAACCCAGCAACGATATTAAGCACCGTGGATTTTCCGCATCCTGAATGACCAATGAGTGATATCATCTCACCTTTTGCAATTTTTAAATTGACGTCGGTCAATGCTTTGAAGGGGCCTTTAGGTGTAGGGAATTCGATGCCGACACCGGTAAGCTCTAAAATAGGGTTTATTGATTTATTTGTTAATTTAGTTTCGATTCTGCGATTCATATTTATTCTCTCAAAGTTTAATAAATTATTGATTTAGAATTAGCGTAATAGTGCTTGCTTATCCCAAGAGAAAAACTTTTGCAGCATCAGCATGATGCGATCTAGCAAGAATCCGATTAAGCCAATCACCAGCACGGCGACCATGATGCGACCGAGTGAATTAGAACTGCCGTTCTGGAATTCGTCCCAAACAAATTTTCCAAGTCCAGGGTTTTGCGCCAACATTTCAGCCGCGATTAAAACCATCCAAGCAATGCCTAGTGATAAGCGCAAACCGGTAAAGACCATAGGAATGGAAGATGGGATGACGACTTTAAAAACGTGCGTCATAGGTTTTAGACGCAATACTTTACTGACGTTGATAAGATCTGGACTGATAGAAGCAACACCAACGGCGGTATTTAAAACAGTAGGCCAGAGCGAGCATAGCAGTACGGTAATTACCGAAGTCACAAACGACTTTGCAAATAAAGGGTCGTCACTGACATAGACAGCACTCACCACCATAGTGACCAGTGGTAGCCAAGCTAATGGCGAAACAGGTTTAAACAGTTGAATCACTGGGTTGGCGGCCGCGTATAAGTTTTTACTTAAGCCAATCATTATTCCTAAAGGAATCGCGATCATAGACGCTAAAATGAAACCTGTTAATACGGTAATTAAGCTAGTGCCAATTTGATCGATAAACGTTGGCTTGCCAGTATAGTTTCTGATTTTTATCTGATAGGTAGGATCTTGCGCTAAGCGGGCTTCGTTTCGATCATCTTGACGCTGATAAAAAGCGACTTCTTTACTACGTTCTTCATTATGCTCAGTGATTAGTGATTGAAACTGCTCTAATGCTTCACTAGGTCCTGGAAATTTTCCTAATGAAGTCTCAATGTTTTGAGCAACGGTTCCCCAAATTAATAAGAAAAAAAGTAATCCTATCATCGGAAGCATAATGGCTTTAATTGCATCTTGTAACCAAGTTGGCATGACATCATCCGTGATGCTTTTCCAGCTTGTTAGATTAGCGCTGGCTAAACTTGAATTGGTTGGAATCTTACTTGTCATAAAAACCTCGACTGTGTACGTTCGCCGTACGCGTACTCTTTAATATCATTAATCTCTCTTAACCTTTTCTGATTAAGAGAGAGGTCGATCTTTTTTATTATGGAATTTACAGCTTGTCTTTTCCTTTTAAGCCAATGCTGAATTTATCTAGATACATATTTGGCTGTGTACCGTCATAAACAATGTTGTCAATAAAGTGTTTTTGAGGCGCGCGGAATCCGGTTTCTGAAAAGAACTCTGGAAAATCTTTTGCTTGAACTTTCCCTTCTTTGATCAGTTCTTTCGCAGCGGTTGCGTAAATATCGGGGCGATAAACTTTTTTCGCTAATTCTTTATACCAATCATCAGATTTTGGCTCAGAGATCTGGCCCCAGCGACGCATTTGCGTTAGATACCAAATTGCATCTGAGTAATAAGGGTAGGTTGCGTTATAGCGAAAGAATACGTTGAAATCAGGTACTTCGCGCTTATCGCCTTTTTCATATTCGAATGTACCCGTCATCGAGTTGGCAATGACATCGTAGTCAGCGCCTACGTAATTACTTTTAGATAGAATTTTTACTGCTTCAGGACGGTTGGCATTATTGCTTTCATCTAACCATTGAGCGGCACGAATCATCGCTTTTACAATACGAATGTGAGTATTTGGATTTTTCTCTGCCCAGGTTTTACTCACACCAAAGACTTTTTCTGGGTTGTTTTTCCAAATTTCATAATCGGTAACTACGGGTACGCCGATGCCTTTGAAAACGGCTTGCTGGTTCCACGGCTCGCCGACGCAGTAACCGTTAATCGTACCTGCTTCCATGGTGGCTGGCATTTGTGGTGGTGGTGTTACTGATAATAATGCGTCTGCATCAATTTGACCGGAAGTATCACCTTTATGAGGTGCATAATAGCCAGGGTGAATTCCACCTGCGGCTAGCCAATAACGTAATTCGTAGTTGTGGGTCGATACTGGAAAAACCATACCCATATTAAAAGGCTTCCCTGCATCTTTATAGCTTTCAATAACCGGCTTCAATGAATCGGCTTTAATGGGATGAACAGGTTTGCCATCGACATGAGGAATGTTCTTCTTCATTTCTTTCCAAACACTGTTGGAAACGGTAATGGCGTTACCATTTAAGTCCATACTAAAAGCGGTAATGATATCCGCTTTTGTACCGTAGCCCATTGTTGCTCCGAGAGGCTGACCTGCTAGCATGTGAGCGCCATCCAGTTGACCATCAATGACTCGGTCTAATAATACTTTCCAGTTCGCTTGTGCTTCTAGTGTTACGTAAAGACCTTCGTCTTCAAAAAAACCTTTTTCATAAGCGATGGCAAGCGGTGCCATGTCGGTTAATTTAATAAAGCCAAATTTAAGTTCTTCTTTTTCGGCATATCCTACTTTTTCAGCCGCTTGGGTCGCGCTAAAAGGCACGGCTAATAATGCCGTACTCGCGGCAAGCGTAAGCGCAGTTTTTAAGAGTGAGCGTCTGATTTTGTTCATTTTAAAGCGGGCAGTCTTCATCGGGAACTTCCTTTATTTGGGTCTATTGAGTAATTTTTTAGCAAAAAAAAAGCGCAAATGAATTCTCTATCCATTGATAATGAATAAAGTATTTATTTGCGCCTTTGCAGATAATGTATTAATTCTGATTGCCTCAAAGCCTTCGTTGGTTTGAAACATATATTTAAATATAGCGAGTAATGTGCCAACTTTAGAAACACAAACAAAAATAAGTGTATTCATTAAAAATACTTAAAATGATGTGGTTTGGTGCAATAAATTCAGTGCTTAATCCTATTTTGATTCTATATGGTGCAAGCTATGTGGGATGTTTTTGTGCAAAAGAGTTATTCGTTGGTATTTTAACGTGCGTCATTTACTCGCGATAAAAAAGGTATTTTTTAAATTGTACGTTTCAGTGCAAAATAATAATTTCTGCACCGAAACGTAGCTTATTTTAAAATCTGCTCTATAAATTGTTATGGC
>TARA_B110001454_G_scaffold20398_1_pt1 | contig 15132 bp, 17 predicted proteins | sample TARA_B110001454 | Tara Oceans TARA_B110001454 (sample SAMEA4397004) | marine metagenome | biome: Polar Biome; feature: [MES] marine water layer (ENVO:01000295) within the mesopelagic zone...; material: water (ENVO:00002006), including particulate matter (ENVO:01000060) such as...... | reverse complement strand
TCTGAGTCGTCAGCCCAAGCTCGGCTTAAATGGCTAATGTTATAGGGGTCCTCGACTCGAGTCGCTAGAAGGAAGCGCTTTCCTTTCAGGTCTTCGGGGTAGCTTATTGGCGTCCCGGTCGGTTTAGCCTTATTGCTGCGGAGTATTTCTAAATCGCCGTCTTCAAGCAATAAAAAACTTTTCTTCACACCATCTGCCAAAGAATTTACAATGTGGAGAATTGAATGCGTCGGTCGCTAAATCCACTAGGTCTTAGACGAAGCTGGGTGTGGAAGGTAGAAACATTAGTTTAGCGACGCCACTTATAGATTTAACTAAAGCGGAGATTATCAAGGCTGGGGTTAGGCTTGGAGTTGATTATGGCATTACGGTTTCTTGTTATCAGGCCACTGAAGATGGTATGGCCTGGGGGCGCTGCGATAGTTGCAGGTTCCGCAAACAGGGTTTTCAGGATGCCGGACTCCATGATCCTACTCGATATTGTTAGAAATTCACTTAGATTTTTCCATCTGGGGATTTTTCTGCCAAGGTTACTGCGAGAAAAGTTTGCTGATGACTTGTCTTTTTTTATTTTGATAGTACTATGTCGCCCATCATTTCAGTGTGTCGTTAAGTGATCGACAAATTGGCTTTGTCGGTTGCAGCTATATGTGCATCACTAAAGTCTGTTTTCGCGGACTGATGCAGCGAATTGGGGAGATCAATTATCAAATTTATTCTAGGTCTGGCGATTTTGTTTGCCCCGGTTTTGGCTGCGAAACTGGCTTATACCTTGAGCAGTTATCCCGATGACGAGCCGGTCAGTCAGCCCTGGTCGCAAGACTCCATGCAGTTTGTAACCTGGAATGGTGAAAAATGGACCAGTTGGATTCGTCAAGACAGCTTCGAGCATCGGCCGGAAAATGCCGCGGACTGGGGTCAGCATTCCACCGGCAGCGTTGCGTTCTTGGATTGGGAGGGCACTCCCTGGCAAGCGAAAATCGATGGGGAAATATTTTTGCTGGCCCATCACGGCGACTGGCAAGGCCACACCGAGAGAGCCGAGGCAATTCGTTACCGAGATTGGCAAGGTAAGCATCAGTTGCGAACGGTGGCCCAATTGAGCCGTTGAGTCGGTTCTGGGATCATGACGAAGCAGTACTAAAGACGATTTACATAAACGATAAACGATAAACGATAAATGAGAAATAGAACTAGAGGTAGGCAACAACCGTGATTTCTATCACCACTAGGTTTAGGCTACACAGATGTCTGACGTTCTTTGCCCTGTTGGGGGGTTCTAATATGGCTTTCGCGGCTGAGATGGATATGCGCGCAGGCGTTACCGATATGAGTCAGCGTATCTTGCAACTCCATCATTACAGTCTGGCAATCTGCGTGATAATGGGAGTGCTTGTCTTCGGCACTATGTTTTATTCCATGTATGCGCATCGGCGTTCGAAGCACCCCAAGCCCGCTACTTTTCACGAGAGCTTCCGGGTCGAGGTTATCTGGACTACGGTGCCGGTCTTGATTCTGATCGGCCTGGCGATACCCGCGACCTCGGCACTGATAGACATCGAAGACAATAGTGACGCAGATCTCACCGTGCTCATCACTGGTTCACAGTGGAAGTGGCACTACCAATACCTTGAGGCGGACCTGGGTTATTACAGCAACATGGCAACCCCGGAAGAGCAGATTAACAACTTCGAAACCAAGGGCAGAAACTATTTACTCGAGGTGGACAGGGCGTTGGTATTGCCCACCGACAAGAAGGTTCGCTTCCTAACCACTGCCGACGACGTCATTCACTCTTGGTGGGTGCCGGATTTCGCGGTGAAACAGGATGCCATTCCAGGCTACATCAACGAAGCATGGACGCGCATTAACACCCCAGGTCTTTATCGGGGCCAGTGTGCAGAACTCTGTGGTAAAGATCACGCCTACATGCCAATCGAAGTGGAGGTTCTAGCCGAGGCAGAGTTCGATCAGTGGATCGTGGATCAACGCCTAGCCATAGAGCTAGCCTCTGGACAGGCGGTGGCCGATCGCGCCAAAACCTGGACTATGGCCGAGTTGATTGATATCGGTCAGCAGGTTTATCTGGATCATTGCGCAACCTGTCATGAAGCGGATGGCTCGGGTCAGGGAAGCACCTATCCGGCTTTGGCGGGCGGTGAGATTCCCAATGGCCCCATGGCAGCGCATATCAGTCGAGTGATGAATGGCGCCGTCGATACCGAGATGCAGGCCTGGGCGCCTCAGCTTTCCGATCTGGAACTGGCCTCGGTGATTACCTATGAGCGAAATGCTTTCGGCAATACCACCGCCGACATCGTTCAACCAATAACCATTTTCGAGACACGTTAGGGTAGATCACGTATGGCGGTAACTGCAGATCACAACATTCCCAATCGCTCTCCACTGATGGCGTTTCTCTCTCGTTGGCTGTTGACTACTAACCACAAGGAGATTGGCACACTTTACATGTGGCTCAGTTTTGTGCTGTTTTTCATCGCTGGGGCCATGGCGATGGTGATTCGCATGGAATTGTTCCAGCCCGGCATCCAATTCGCCGAGCCGCTGCTGTACAACCAGATGGTGACCATGCACGGCCTGATCATGGTGTTTGGCGTGGTGATGCCCGGCTTCGTCGGCTTGGCTAACTGGCAACTGCCACTGATGATCGGCGCACCGGATATGGCATTGCCACGGCTAAACAATTTTAGTTTCTGGATTCTGCCTTTCGCCTTCACCCTGTTAATCTCAACGCTTTTCATGGAGGGTGGTGCACCGAATTTCGGCTGGACATTCTACGCGCCTCTGTCCACCACCTACGGACCACCTAGCACCGATGTCTTCATATTCGGTGTCCACCTGATGGGTATCTCATCGGTACTGGGTGCCATCAACATCATTGTCACTATCTTTAACCTTCGAGTGAAAGGCATGACCCTGATGAAGATGCCACTGTTCGTCTGGACCTGGCTGATCACAGCCTTTCTGTTGGTCATGGTAATGCCGGTGTTGGCCGGTGCGGTGACCATGATGCTCACCGATCGCCATTTCGGCACCAGTTTTTTCGCGGCGGCCGGAGGCGGTGACCCGGTCTTATTCCAGCACGTTTTTTGGTTTTTTGGCCATCCTGAGGTGTACATACTGATCCTGCCGGGCTTCGGCATCGCCTCTCAGATCATCCCCACTTTCGCGCGCAAGAAACTGTTCGGCTATCACTCGATGGTGTATGCGACGGCTTCCATCGCCATATTGTCCTTCGTTGTGTGGGGGCATCATATGTTCACCACCGGCATGCCGCTAATCGCTGAATTGTTCGTCATGTATGCCACAATGCTGATCGCCGTTCCCACCGGGGTAAAGGTTTTCAACTGGGTGGCCACCATGTGGCGCGGCTCCATAACGTTCGAAACACCCATGCTGTTTGCGCTGGGCTTCGTCATCTTGTTCACAATCGGTGGTTTCTCGGGATTAATGTTGGCTCTGGTGCCGGCTGACTTTCAATACCACGACACGTTTTTCGTGGTGGCGCATTTTCATTACGTGCTCTATCCGGGGGCCATCTTTGGCATCATGTCAGCGGTCTATTACTGGCTACCGAAATGGACCGGCAATATGTATGACGAGCGGCTGGGCAAGATTCATTTCTGGACAGCAATTATTGCCATCAACATGACTTTTTTCCCTATGCATTTCCTTGGCCTCGCCGGCATGCCTCGGCGTATCGTGGACTATTCGCTGCAGTTTGCCGATTTCAACATGGTGGCCAGTTTCGGCGCCGGGATGTTGGGCCTGACCCAGGTCTTGTTTTTGTACATTGTGATCAAGACCATACGTGGCGGTAAAAAAGCCACTGGCCGCGTCTGGGAAGGCGCGGAAGGCCTCGAGTGGACACTAGCTTCTCCGGCGCCGCTGCATACCTTTGAGACACCGCCGAAATTTCCAACCCCGGAGGAAGATTACCCGCGTGACTAAGAATCGTAACAATCAGCGCAAGCATACGATCCTGCTGTCTGGTCTGGCAGTGGGTATGTTGGGCTTTGCTTTTGCCCTGGTACCGCTTTATGCCATCTTCTGCGAAGTAACAGGAATCAATGGCAAAACCTACGAACAAGAAATCGATGCTCCCCCTGCAGTCTTGCAGGTGTCTGAGCGTGAAGTGACGATCCAGTTTCTGGGCCAGGTTGGCCGAGGTATGCCCTGGGAATTTCGACCGATGGATACTCAGCTTAAGGTCCGGCTGGGGGAGATTAACCTCACCTCATACTACGCCCGCAACCGCGCGACTCAGGCTGTGACGGGTCAAGCCGTGCCTAGTGTTTCGCCGTTCTACGCCTCGAATTATCTGCACAAGATCGAATGTTTTTGCTTTACCCAACAACTGCTGGAGGCAGGTGAGGAGCAGCAGATGTCACTCAGGTTCTATATCGACGAAGATCTGCCGGAAGAGATCAAGACTCTCAGCCTGTCTTATGCATTATTTGAGGTGCCCGAATTGGAGGTCGCGAGTTTAACGCTCACGAACAACTTGCAATGATTGAAGCGCCTCGCTATTACGTCCCGCATTCGAGCCCCTGGCCAATCATCGGCTCAACTGCGCTGGCGATAACCGCCTTCGGCGCAGTCAGTTTTATTCAGCAGAGCACGGAAAAGGTGGCCGCCGAAGGTAGCTTCGGACAACCGATCTTCTTCATCGGGCTGGCCATGATCGCCTTCATGATGTTCGGTTGGTTTGGCATCGTTATTCGAGAATCAGTCAAGGGCATGAACAGCGTAATGATGGACCGTTCTTATCGACAGGGCATGGCCTGGTTCATTGTTTCCGAAATCATGTTCTTCGCTGCCTTTTTCGGCGCGCTTTTTTACGCTCGCATAATATCTGTTCCATGGTTGGCCGGCGCTGGCAATAATTTGGAAACACATGTTCTGCTGTGGCCTGATTTCGCCGACACGTGGCCGCTTTTCATGACTCCCGGTGGCGGCATCACCGAAGCGATGGAGGCCTGGGGCTTGCCCTTCATCAATACCGTTATTCTCGTCACCAGCAGCGTCACTGTCACCTTTGCCCATTGGGCATTGAAAAAAAACCACAGGGTACTGCTACCCATTTGGTTGGCTATTACGGTGGCGCTGGGAACAACCTTCCTGACTCTTCAAGTCATCGAGTACCAGGAGGCCTACGGCGAATTGGGGCTGACCATGGGTTCAGGAATTTACGGTTCGACTTTTTATATGCTGACTGGTTTCCACGGTTTCCACGTGGCTATGGGGACAATCATCCTCTTCGTTATGTTGCTACGCTCCCTGCGGGGACATTTCTCTGCAGAAAAACATTTCGCCTTCGAAGCGGCGAGCTGGTATTGGCACTTTGTGGATGTGGTTTGGTTGTTTCTGTTTACTTTTGTCTATTGGTTTTGAATATCTGAAAAAATCGAACGAGAACGGCCCGAATGAGAGTGGTTTGGATGGTGAGAGAGAAGCGAAAGAGAGTATGTCCAGAACAGCAGAGATTAAATTGACCGTCGACCTGGATAGCGAAGACATGCCGACTCGAATCGAATGGCAGGCCTCGGAAGGGCAGGGTGATGGCCCGATTTCCTGTGAGTCGATGATGCTTTCGGTTTGGGATAGCGAGAACAAGACGACGGCGGCTATCGATCTCTGGATCAAAGATACCAGTGTCGAGGATCTCAACATCTATTTCTACCAGGTGATTCACAAGATGGCTGACACGTATTTGCGGGCAACGAAGAATGAAGAAATAGCCGGCTCGATCCACGAATTCGGCGAAGGGTTTGGGGAAAAATTGGGATTGCTAAAACGGAGTGCAGAATAAATGAACGTCTCGATTGTTCCGTCATTAAAAAAACTTAGGCCGGTAGCCATGCTGGTGATTGTGGTTTTGCTTGGCCTGGTGCTGGGCTATTGGGCAAACGCCGCGTTCCTGCCGGGTACTAGCCCGGAACAACCGATAGCCTTCAGTCACAGGATCCATGCCGGCGAGAATGAGATCCCTTGTCAGTATTGCCACACTCAGGCACGACTTTCTCCCTCCGCTGGAGTTCCCAGTGTCTCCAAATGTGTGGGCTGCCATTTAGAGATCGCGACCGAGCGGCCTCAGATACGACGACTGATGAGTTACTGGGATAATCAAGAACCGATTCCCTGGGTCAAGGTACACGATCTACCTGACTTCGTTCACTTCACTCACAAACGCCATGTGTTAGCAGAAGTTGAATGTCAGACCTGTCATGGACCGGTTGAGACGATGGACAGGATTCGACTAACCAGCAGAGCTGCCGATGGCACTGCCCAGGCAAATCATCCCTGGGAGATGGGCCAGTGCCTCAGCTGTCACAGGGAAAATGAAGTAGAGAACGGAACGGATTGCTGGACTTGTCATAAATGATATCGCTGGGTAACTAATCAGAGATTTCAAAATTTAAGGACGCGCATTGAAGTTTAAAGAGAGATTGCAAAGGTTAGATAAGCGATTGTTAAAATTTGAGAAGTGACTGCCAAACTTTAAGAAGGGTGAGATGCCAAATATAGACCGTAGAGATTTCCTCAAGCTAGTAGGTGCCGGCGGAGTCAGTGTGGGAGCCGGGTTTATGCTCAGGGAAGCAAACAAGGACGCTACAGAGTATCTGATTCCCCATGTGGTGGCACCGGAGGACTTCAGCAGTGGTCTGGCCACATGGTACAACTCGGTGTGTTCGATGTGCCCAGCCGGTTGTGGCATCTCGGTGCGAACCCGTGAAGGGCTGGCGAAAAAGATAGAAGGTAATCCGGCACATCCGGTTAACCAGGGAGGGCTCTGCAGCCTGGGGCAGGCAGGACTCCAGGTCTTGTACAATCCGGATCGGCTGACCGGCCCCCTGAAGCAAACCTCAGCTCGTGGCTCGGGCTCGTTTGAGCAGATCACCTGGGATGAAGGATTGGATCAACTTGGCAGTCGTCTGGATCTGCTGAGGGCAGCCCGGCGCGGCAATCGGGTTGCCATGTTGACCCAGGGTGTGCGAGGACATTTGGCGCAGCTTTTCGATAATTTTATGCGGCAGCTGGGCTCGCAGCGTTTACTGCATTACGATTTTAATCATCCTCACACTCTGTATGCGGCTAACCAACGCTTTTTTGGACAGGATCGCCTACCTTATTATGATTTGCATAACACTCGTATGCTGTTATCGTTTGGTGCTGATTATCTAACGAATTGGATATCGCCAGTGCATCATAGTCTCGGTTTTGGCGAGAGTCGTCAGGGCAGCTCGAATGAGCGGGGTAGGTTCATTCAGATAGAGCCGAGAATGTCAGCCAGTGGTGCGGCTGCGGATGAATGGCTGGCCGCAAGACCCGGTACCGAGGGTATTTTGGCACTGGCACTGGCTAACCACATAGTCTCCGAGGGTAATTACGCAGGCGCCGATCGCGCCGACTGGGCCGTGGCATTGACCGACTACACACCCGCCAAAGCGGCAGAGCAGACCGGCATTCCTCAGAGCACCATTACCCGCTTGGCGGACAGTTTCATCGATATCCAGCCTAGCCTTGCCATCGGTGGTGGAGCCGCGGCGAACCACAGCAATGGCGTCGACACACTGATGGCGGTAAATGTTCTGAATTATCTGGCAGGAAATATCGGCCAGGAAGGCGGGTTGCTGTTCAATCCCGAACCCACCAGTGTAGTCTCGCAGCAGCAACAGGCCAGTTATTCTACCCTGCTCGAATTCGCCGAAGCGGCGCGTCAAGGGGAGATCGACGTGTTAATCCTCAACGGCAGTAATCCAGTGTTTACGCTGCCTCAGGCTAGTGAATTCAGGGAGGCTTTGGCGTCGATACCTCTGGTCGTTAGTCTGTCCAGCTTTCTAGATGAAACCACGGCAATGGCCGATCTTATCCTGCCCAGTCATACCTACCTCGAAAGTTGGGGCGACGATTTTCCAGAACCCGGTATGGGTTTTCCGGTAGGCGCAGTTTCTCAACCGGTGGTTTCACCGCTCTACAATACTCGGGCGACTGGCGACATTATTCTAGCGCTGGCACGGCAGATGAATGTAGGTACCGCATTGCCATGGGAGAACATGGAAGAGTGTATTAAGGATGGCTGGCGGCAAATTTATGAACGGGGTGACGCACAGACTCTAGCGCAGGGATTCGACTCTTTCTGGACCTCAGTACTGAGAGCTGGAGTGTGGGGAGAAACCGGAGCAGGTGATTCGGAATTTACCCTGGATCGAAGTGTCATTAGCAACCTTAGCGTTCAAGCCCCAGAATTTTCTGGATCGGAGGAGGATTTTCCATTCATCCTGCACCCCTATCTTTCGCCTAACTTTCACGACGGCCGCGGTGCGAATCTTCCCTGGATGCAGGAGCGACCAGACCCAATGACGAGTGTGGTGTATGGGTCCTGGGTTGAAATGAACCCAAGCACGGCCAAGGAGCTTGATTTGATTGAAGGGGACCTGGTGGATATACAGTCCCTACACGGGACCGTGCGAGCGCCGGTTTACCTCTATCCAGCCATTATGCCCAATGTGGTCGCCATGCCCATAGGGCAAGGTCACCAAGAATTCGGTCGCTATGCAAAAGACCGGGGAGTTAATCCGATCGAAATCCTCAGCCCTGAGATAGAACCTATTACCGGCCAATTGGCTTCGAGTGCGACGCGGGTGAATATCGTACCTACCGGAAGACGTTCCAAGCTGGTGAAGACCAGTGGCACCTCACGTGATCTGGGCCGAGAGATCGTGCAATTCGCAGACGCTAATGGTGTGGAGCTAAGTAGTGCCGGGTCGAACAGTATCCCAATTACCGAGGTGACCGCATGAGCCTCTTTTCACGATTTATGGACGGCTGGCGCAAATACCGCAAGCCTGGTTATTACGATGAATTCGACTACCACTGGACCATGGCCATCGACCTCGATAAGTGCACGGGATGCCAAGCTTGTATGACCGCCTGCCAGGCTGAAAACAATATACCGATCGTGGGTGAAGAGGAATTGGCCAGGGGCAGGGAGATTCAGTGGATCCGCGTCGAGCGTTACTGGGAAGGGGAATATCCTAACGCGAAGCTGAGTTTCATTCCGATTATGTGCCAGCACTGTGATTCGGCGCCTTGTGAGACAGTGTGTCCGGTGAGCGCTACCTATCATAATCAGGACGGTCTCAACACCCAGATCTATAACCGCTGTATCGGGACTCGTTCGTGTGCGGTCTATTGTCCTTACGAGGTGCGTTACTTCAATTACTACGACCATCACTGGGATAGTCCATTGGAGCAGCAATTGAATCCTGATGTAACGGTGCGAGGCAAGGGGGTGATGGAGAAATGCACATTCTGCATTCAACGCATTCGCGAAGCCAAGGATCACGCGAAAGACGACGGCCGCAGGCGAGTGCAAGACGGCGAGGTACAACCCGCCTGTGTGCAGACCTGCCCGAGTAAGGCGCTGGTGTTTGGTGATCGCAAAGATTCTGAAAGTGAGGTTTCGGTAGCCATTAATGACCCGCGTAAGTATCGGGTATTGGACGAGCTGAATACTGACTCATCTGTGTTCTATCTCAAGAAGGTTGATGCATAGGATTATTATGGTGACTGAAACAAACAACTTAGGTTACACCGACATTCACGAGGACGTGGTTAGATCTATCGTGAAAACCGGACCCAAGTACTACATTGCTTTAGCGACAGCCGGTGGCACGACACTGCTGTGTTTCTTCTTCCCTTGGTTCTATCAGTTGTACTATGGGATCGGCGCTGCTGGGATGAATCATCCGGGAGTTTGGGGTACCTATCTGGCGAGCTTCATATTCTGGATCGGCCTGAGCCATTCCGGCACTCTGCTCTCCTGCGTTTTACACCTTACTAACAGTTCCTGGCGTAAGGCCATGTATCGAAGTGCCGAGGCGATGACGCTGTTCTCATTGGTGGTGGCGGCAACCTACGTAATGGTCCATGTGGGACGTCCCTGGTTCATTCATTGGGCGCTGCCTTATCCTAATCAGATGGAATTGTGGCCCAATTTTCGCTCTCCTTTGATGTTCGATGTCATGGCTATCACCACCTACATCACCGGTAGTACTATTTTTATTTACATGGGCTCCATTCCCGATTTTGCCGCCGTCAGAGATCGTACCAGTGGCTGGCGTAATACCATGTACACATTGTTATCCCTGGGTTGGCGAGGGACCGACAAGGAATGGCATCGCCTGCACTGGGCCTATACCTTCCTAGCCGTACTGATTATTCCGCTGGCGGTCTCGGTACACAGTATCGTGTCCTGGGATTTTGCCATGTCCATAGTGCCAGCTTTGCACCAGACGATCTTCGCACCCTATTTCGTAGTCGGTGCCATCTATTCCGGCACTGCCGGGATCGTCACGGTGATGTTCGTGCTCAGGAAATACATGGGCTTCGAGCAATACATCACCAAGCTACATTTCGATAATCTGGGCAAGCTGTTACTGGTACTGTCATTGATCTGGACCTACATCAACGCCGTGGAGCTGTTCACCAGTTGGTATAGCGGCACCTCAGAAGAGTACGAGGCGGTGGGCTTTAAATTGTTCGGTTTTTACGCACCCTTGTACTGGGAGATGATCCTGTTCTGCGCGGTAGCGCCGCTGTTGATGTTCTCAACCCGGTTTAGAACTTCGTTCATGCCGATGCTGATCTTATCGATCGTCATTAACATCGGCATGTATACCGAACGCTTCCTGATCATTGCCACTTCACTCCCTCGGCAATATCTGCCCGATGCCTGGGGTGTGTATGTACCGAGTGCGGTGGAGGTATCGATCATGCTCGGATCCTTCGCGCTGTTCACGACACTGTTCCTGGTGTTCGTCAAAATCTTTCCCAGTGTATCGATGTACGAAGTGAAGGAAACCATGGCTACTCCCAAACTGGGGTCTGTGGCTCCGGCATCGGGGAGTCCAGCATGACAAGCAATGTGGTAGGAGTATTCGCTGATCCGCAATCGGCACTGACGGCCGCGGGCAATCTCAAGGGTGCGGGATTTGGTATACCGGAGCTGATGTCACCGGTGCCGATAGAAGGCGTGGAAGCAGTGCTGGGTAAGAAAAAATCGGTGATCAAAAATTTTACTTTCTTTGGCGGACTGATCGGTGGCATCGCGGGTTTTGCACTGGCCGCTGGGACCGCAGTGCTCTATCCACATCCGGTGGGTGGCAGACCGATCATTACCATGCCACCGTATCTGATTATCACTTACGAGTTAGCCATTCTGTTTGGCATTCTGTTTACAGTAGTGGGTTTTCTTGTCAGTTCTAGGTTGCCCGCTATCCGCAATCGGGTGTATCTGCCAGAAGCAGCTGTCGACAAGTTTGTGGTGACAGTGCCCTACGACGATGATGATCATTTCAAACGTGCCGAAGCCATATTGAGTAACGCCGGCGCAGAACAGATTCGGCAACTAGGGGAGGAAGATTGATGAAGCGCACCCTCTGTAGCATCTTTATCCTGCTGATATTAGGCCAAACGACGATCGCATGGGGCTTTCCCTGGAATAAAGATTTCGTCGATCAGCTGGCGATAAAGGCCCAGGAATCACTGGCCCCGCCAGGGCCCAATTCAGTTCCAGTCGAAGGTGGAGAAAGTCTGCCCTCGCTGTCAGCGCTAATTACGGAGCAAGAGATGGACGCGCTGAAGGACGCGGCAGCCGTTATTCAGAATCCAGTGCCTGCCAACGCCGAATCGGTGGTCCTGGGAGAGTATCTCTATCAGGTGAATTGCTGGGTTTGCCATGGTGCACAAGGCGATGGTGAAGGCCCAGTGGGACTCAAATTTGCGACCAAGGCACCCGTGGATTTGAATGAAGACTATACTCAGGATCAAACTGATGGGCAGATATTTTTCACTATCACCCGGGGGCGCGCTCTGATGCCATTCTACCGAGATGCCTTGAGCGTGGAAGAACGCTGGCACGTGATCAATTACCTCAGACAGGCCTTTGGATCTTAATGAAAGCAAAACTATCAAGCGGTATTGTGCACTCCAACTCGACAAATCGACGCAGCGTTTTCGCATCTTGTTTTGGGCTCGGGCTTATCGGCCTACTGGCTGCAGCGCCCGCTTATGCTGCAAGCGAGGAAGTGGCGCGACCGGAGTATGCGGTGCTCATTGTTTCATTTCTGTTTCTCATGGGGGTGAGCCAGGTTGGTGTGGTATTTTCTGCTGTCACCCGTCTCTCGGGTGCTGACTGGGCCAAACCCTACTACCGAATCGCTGAACTGAGCACGGTGGCTTTTGCCCCATTTGCCATCGTCGGATTCTTGCTGATTTACGTCTTCGGCAGAGATGGCTTGTTTTATTGGCTCTCTCCAGCACCCGATGAGCATCTGAGTGCCTGGTTAAGCAGTGGCTGGTTATTGTTCAGAAATCTGTTAGGGCTATCGTTGTTCTATGGTTTGAGTGGGGTCTATGTGTGGAAGAGTCTGCGGCCCGACCTGGAGCAGGAGGACAATCTTGATCCGCGTGAAGTCCAAAGTCAGCTGTATTTCTTATCGCTGTGGGTGCTTGTTGCCTTCGTGCTTTGCAATACTTTTCTGGCCTGGGATTTTGCCATGATGTTGATACCGCACTGGCATAGTTCGGTGTTTCCTATTCACTACTGGTTCGGTAACGTCTATGCAGGCACCGCGGCACTACTGGCGATTCCTGCCGTGCTAGGCCGATTTTCGGCCACCGAATCGCTGTTTGGGACTTTCGAGATCCGTTCTCTAAGCAAGGTGCTCAGTGGCTTCATGTTGTTTTGGCTGTATTTCATGTGGGCCCAATTCTTCGTTATGTGGTTCGGCAATTTGCCTCGCGAAACCGACGCCCTGTTTCGTCAAATGTACGGGCACTACGCACCTTTTTATTGGACCATGATTGCCGGCTGTTTCTTCATCCCCTTTGTCTGCCTAATCTTCACCAGCATAAATCGATCGCTGCTGGCATTGAGTGTTCTCGCCATTGGCATCAACCTGGGTATCTGGATCAACAAATACCTGATGGTGATTCCTGTCTACTCAACCGATGAACGACTGCTTGATTATACGGGTGAGCTTGGTCTGTCATTTCTCCTACTGGTTAGCTTCCTGGCTGTGGTCGTAGTGCTCTCCAGAAGACTACCCACATACGCGTACTGGGAAATAAACCTTCAATCGACACCTGAGCCAGAAGAGGCTGCGCAAGAAGACCCTGCCTTAGTCGATGGTGTATTAGGGCACAGCAGTAATCACGCCTAGATGCATGCATTAGCTGGACGTAAGGTCGCGAGCTTTGGTCTCTTGGTGGGCGCTTTGGTACTCTGTAGTTTGTTTACTGTACTCGGGTTATGGCAGCTTGATCGAGCTGGACAAAAACGAACGAGCTTCGAAGAGTTCGAGAGTCGAGGTGTCGCTGCAAAAATCGATCTCAATCATATCAATGCTGCTGACAGTGCAAATTTATCAGGTTATCGAGCTACCGTGAACGGGCAGTATCGAGATACCAACATCATTCTCGACAATCAGATACACCAAGGTCGAGCTGGTTACCTTGTTTATACGGTTTTTGAACTGGATGGTGGCGATCAGCGCATACTGGTCAATCGTGGCTGGCTCCGCGCCGATTCGGAGCGAAGTCACAGCCCCGAATTCAATACACCGGCAAGCAGTCAACGCCTCGAGGGACGATTAAAACAGCCGCCACAAACGGGTTTGCGATTTGAGGGTAGCGATTTGATTGAACGTATGACAGATAATATGTGGCGAGTGCAGGTCATCGATTTCGCCGTCTTAGCGGCGGAACTGGACGTGGAATTGTTCCCTATCACCTTATTACTCGGTGACGATGGGGGTTATGGTTTCGTCCGCGAATGGACACCACCCGGCAGTGATGAGGCCAGACATCTCGGCTATGCATTCCAGTGGTTCGCTATGGCGATGACAGTCGCCGTGGTTGCCGCAATACTCATGCTACGCAGCGGCGAGGCAGGCGATTCATGAACACGCCGCAGCCAGCAACAAAAACTAGGGCACGTCTTACGCTATTGGCGGTGTCGGCGGTGTTCTTAATGCCATTGCTGCTGGCCTGGATATTTGCCAAGGGTCCTATCGATTGGCGGCCGCAGAGCAATCTTAATTATGGTGTGTTGTTGCAGCCACCGCTGCAATTGAATGCATATGGCATTTTGGATGTCAACGGCGCAGCGCTGACATTGAATAGCAGCGCCCGGGATTGGTTTGTGGTGGTGCTGCAGGATGGTGCTTGCAGTGAAACTTGCCAGCAATTGATACAAGCTGCTGAACGTATTCAGCTAGCTGTAGGGCGCGATGCGCAGAGAGTTAATTTGGCTTTGCTCAGCCGCGAGGAATCCTCAGCGACCGGGGGAGGGCAGAATTGGTGGTTACCGGCAGATAATGAACTCGTTCGAGAGCTACGCCTAGCATCGGGTGATTCACAGTTCGATACCAAATTGCTGATCGTTGATTACCTGGGGTATGCCATCTTAATGTACCCTCCTTCTGAAGAAGGCTACGGCCTGCTGGAGGATTTGAAGCGCTTACTGCGTGCAGCCGCAACTTAATGCGGTGGCGTTGACTGCACAGTAATGCATACTGGAATGGATAAAGTTTACTTGCCTGTTTCGAACCTAGAGAGCGCTTGCAGCGCACCAAACATGATTGATTTCCTTATTATCGCAGTGATGCTTGGCATATTCGCCAGTCTGGGCAGTGGACTTTACTTTCTGGTGCGGGACCGCGGCAATACAGAGCGCACTGTAATCTCCCTGACTATCCGAGTGGCTCTGGCTATCGCGTTATTGATTTTATTGGCGGTGGGGTTTATCAGCCGTTACTCGTGAATCTGCAATTTACCGACTAAGCAAGCTTTCTTGATTTAGCCCAGTAGATCCGGCGTTCGCAACCACCCTAGGATGGGTCTGGGCGCCGACCTCGAGACGAGCGCCGTTCTACATTCGTTACAGCCCACGCGGGATTTAGAGCGAGATGAATTAAATACCGGGCCTCACGAAGTGTTATACTGCCTGCTGTAATTATCGAATTTTGGAGGAAGATCTATATGATCGAACAACAGAAGCGAGAGAAATTACTACCCGTGGTAGTCGGCATATTCTTTACCTAC
>TARA_B110001454_G_scaffold50521_1_pt1 | contig 15143 bp, 18 predicted proteins | sample TARA_B110001454 | Tara Oceans TARA_B110001454 (sample SAMEA4397004) | marine metagenome | biome: Polar Biome; feature: [MES] marine water layer (ENVO:01000295) within the mesopelagic zone...; material: water (ENVO:00002006), including particulate matter (ENVO:01000060) such as...... | reverse complement strand
AGAATATGTTACCCCCAAGTCTAACACAAGGTGAGGTCAATAAAATAGTGAACATACTTAACGGTAAATCAACGGATACAACGCCAAAACCAACATCAACTAGAACAGAGCCACTAACCCCAAAAGAAGAAAATATCGACCCTAAGGCACAAAAGAAACATAAGGGTAAATCAGCACCATTTGGCTCAGCTTATGAACCCTTGAATGAAAACGCTACATACTCTAGTAAAATTGATTATAAACAACAAATAAAGGATTTAACTAAACATATGATAAAAAAAGGTATGAACATTTTACCTTTACCTAAAGTCATATTCAAACACGGAGACCAAGAAAATGCATCTCAATTTTTAGGTAAAACAGCATATTATAGTCCTAGTGACATGATAATAGTTTTATACACTGAAGGTAGACATCCAAAAGACATAGCTAGATCATTCGCACATGAAATGGTTCACCACATCCAAAATTTAGAGGGTAGATTAGGTGGTATTAATACAACAAACACCCAAGAAGATGATAATCTAAACGATATTGAAAGAGAAGCATATACAAAGGGCAATATGACATTCAGAAACTGGACGGATAGTAAAGATGGAGAAGAAGTTACTAGTTTAAATGAAAAAATAGTAGGCGAAAAAATAGAATGCGATAACTGTGGTTGGAGCTGGAACATAGTAGATGGTGGAGATGATTTATATATATGTCATAAATGTGACCATGATAATGAACCAGAAAATGGAGACCCATTTGGTTTAAAAGCTTACGCCAGAGAATTAATGGAAGAAACCGAAATAGAAGATATAAAGCCTATCGCAAAACCCTTGGAAGAGCAAAAAGAAGTTCGTATATTCACGACAAATTGTGGATGTGATAAAACTTAAAGAAATATATAAAAAAATTATAGAGGACATAGAGCCTCCAAAATATACATTATACTGTGATATGGATGGTGTATTAGCAGATTTTGAAACTAGATTCGAACAATACTCAGATGGATTAACTACAGATGAATATAGAGATGAATTTGGTATAAGTGCGTTTTGGGAACTAGTAAATGGTGAGGGTGTAGGATTTTGGGTTGGTATTCCATGGATGTCAGATGGTAAAGAATTATTCGATTATATTAAACCAAACTTATTTTCACTTTTATCAGCACCATCATCTGAAAATAGTTCTAGATTAGGTAAAAGATTATGGGTAAAAAATAAAATCCCAGGCACAAAATTAATTTTAGCATCAGCTAAAAACAAACAAAATTACTCCGAAGAAGGAGCAATATTAATAGACGATAGAGAAGATACCATAAGAGAGTGGGATTCTAGAGGAGGAATTGGTATACTACATACATCGGCAGCAAGTACAATACAACAACTACAAAAATTAGGTTTATAAAATGGCAATACTAAAAGCAAACGCACCCGCAGGTGTAAAGAAAAAGAGAAAAGGTATACACTCTAAAACAAAAACATCCCCTACAAAAAGTTCTAAAAATTACAAAAAATTATATAAGGGACAAGGACGATGAGCGACAACGTTTTAAAAAAAGATTTTAATAAAAAAGACGTAGAACGTTTACGTAATATTATTAAAGGTAAAAGTAGTGAACGTACTGGTCAGGGTATAGGTTATACTAAAGCTGATGAATTTCACAAAGAAGGTGATATTTGGGAAGCAGATGGTCGTAAATGGACTATAAAAGATGGTATAAAACAAAATATCACTAAACTAGATAAATTTAAAACAGCAGCCGTACCACTATTTTGCCCTACCTGTAAGGGCATAATGAACAAACAACTAGACTCTCACTATTTTAAAGCCCATGGTATGTGTTTAAACTGCACTACTGAAAAAGAATCTAAACTAAAGTTAGAGGGTAAATGGGAAGACCATAAAACTCAAGTTCATAATAAAGAAATAGATAAATTAATAGAAGAATATAAATCTTTTATTAAAGCTAAATCTGAACAATCTAATAGTGGTTTTGTCACAGAATCAGGTGAAGTAGAAAGATGGATAGGTAATGTAGACAAAGATAAACTAGAAAAAGAATTACAAGAAGGGCTAGAATATTTTAAAAGCCTAAAAAAGTAATTTTTCCTAAGGATATCAATATTTATAACAAAACACACACACATGGACAATTTCGATACACATAAATGGTTTAAAAAGCAATACATAGAAGAAAGCATGTCTGCTGAAGAATTAAATGACTTAGAAAGAGAAAAAAGATTCACACCTGATGAGTTAGACAAAATTAAAAAAATGCAGGACTTTAAAAGTGGAAAAACTTCTAATTTAAAAGAAAATATGTCTCCAGGAGAAGCAGTTGTAGAATTAAATTATTATATGGATAAACTTCAAGAAATTTCAGGTGATGTTAGTAGAATAATGGAACAATATTTCCCAGATGAATTTAATCAAGGAGATGCTTATGGTGCATTTAATTTTGGTTCAAGTAAAAATCCAATGGATACTACATTTGAAGCTATTTTAGATGATTTAGCTTCTGTAGGAGATGATATGGAAGACTATGACTAACCTCCTAGAAAATAGAATAGAAGGTTTAATACGAGAAAAACTCTGTAAAAAAGGTCAAGCATACCGCAAACGTAGAATGGCAGCAGGTGAAAAATCATCCGCCTACTTATCAGGAAGAGCTGTCAAAGTATGTAAAGGTACAATGAGCGGTAAGAAGAAAAAAAAAACTAACGAAATAGAAGACAAAGTCACAGAATCACTACGTGACTGGTTTAAAGAAAAATGGGTAAGAGTTAACACCCAGGGTGATATTACTGGTGATTGTGGTACAATGAAAAATAAAAAAAGACCATCTAGATGTTTACCTGAAAAAAAAGCTAAATCACTTACTAAAGCAGAACGTAAAGCATCTGCCCAAAAGAAAAAACGTGAAGGTAAAAAAGGTAAACAATTTGTAAAAAATCCAAAATAAACCGCACAGATAATAAGTTTTCACATATTTATCAATATACTAAAAACCTAACAAAATGAATGAATTTGATTTAAGAAGTTTCCTTTACAGCAACCCGCTACTAGAAAGCGAAGCTAAGTTAAAGGCAGCCAAAGAAAAACTTGAAAAGCAAGAAGCTAATCTTGATAAAGTAGACATGAAAGATGAAGATGCTAAAGAAAAAGCAGATCACCATAAAAAAGCTATTAAAAACGTATCTAAAGAAATTAAAGATTTAGAAAAAGATCTTGCCTTTGATAAAAAAGCTGAAGCAAAAGAAGAAAAAGAAGCTAAAGCTGAAGCAAAAGCTAAGAAAAAGAAAAAAGCTGTTAAAGAAGGAATGGAAGATACAAAACTTACCAAAGAAGGTCTTAAAAACATGATCAAAGAAAGAATCGCTTCTATCTTAAATGAAGAAACTGTAGATGAGGATGGTAAGTACTATGAAGATGTAACTGAAGCTGAAGAAGAAGAAATTGAAGACAATGAAAACATTGATATTAACGTTGAAAAAGACGTTAAAATTGATGACGAGTCATCTAAATCTGAAATGGAAGTAGATGGTGAAATCGCAGGAGAAAGCCCAGAAAAAGCTGCTGTATTAAGTCTTTTAACCAAAGCACAGGAATTAGTCCCAAGTTTAGGAGGAGATGAAGAACAAAAAGATAAAATGGTACAACAAATTAACAATACCATCACAATGTTTGCTAGAGACTATTTAGCACAATCACCAAAATAATATAAACAACAAAAAAAACAATCGTTATGGACTCAAATGAAATCTATTTAAAAATGGCCGAGTTATGGGCTGAGATGTCTTTAGAACACTCAAAGCCAAGCAAAGCGGCACATGGTAGAGCAAGAAGTGCAGCTACTAAAATAAAAAAGCTAATCGGTGAATATAAAAAAGCATCCGTAGCTGAAGATAAAGCATAAAACACAATGCAAAATTTTGATTTGCACAAATATCTAAAGATTAATCCTCTACTAGAAGATGAAAATTCTAATAGTGAGGATTTCTTTGACTCTTTAACTGAAGAACAACTTCAAGAAGCAACTGCTTGGGAAAATATTAAATTTGCCCTTTCTAAGTTAGGTAGATATAAAGCAGGAGGTAAAATAAAAGGAAAAAAGGAACTAGATAAAAAAGAAATAGCTAGAATTGAAGCCCTTTTAAATAAATCAGCAAACAATCAAATCAAAATCATAAAAAAAACAATTGATAAAGAATTTGAAGGGTTTCCTAATAATAAAGAACAAAATGTTTTTATAGATGGTGTTTTAGAAATTGCTAAAGTTTATGACAGTATAAAAGCTGAAACAGAATCAGGTAAAATCCCAGTAGATGCAGGTAATGCTTTTATAGAGGAATTAAAAGAATATGTTAAAGATATATTAGATAGACAATTAAAAGCTGTTTATAGTGTTACAAATGAAAATCAAGAATTAAAAGAAAAAGTAATTATTGACCCAGATGCTAATCCTAAAGATATAGCAACACTTAAATTTAAACCCGTTAAAGATGCTATTAAATCTGGGGAATTAACACCATATGAGACCGAAAGGATTAAAACATTAAAATCATGGTCATTACCTCTTAAATTAGTTCTTACAGCTTTATCTGCTGCTGGTTTAGGTTGGTTATTTGATGCTGTAAGTGGAGGAGAAGAAGAAGTTACAGTTGAAACCCTAAAGAAATTTTCAGAAGTTGTAGGTGAAATTGAACCCGGTGAAGGAATGACTCAGGTTTTTAATAGAGTTTACGATACTAGTTTTGATATTAACTCAGACCCTCAAGAATTAGCGGATTTTATTAAAAACACCATAGGAGGTGGAAATACAGAAACGGCTATTAATAATTTAACTAATAATGGAGCTGAAGGTGTAGGTGGTTTATTTACTGAAGGAGATGAAGCTAAAGAAACATTAGAAGCCTTTATGGCCGACCCGGATGGTAAAGGAGATACACTTAAAGATGTATTTAATGGAGATTGGACGGGAGATGGAAAAACTGCAACAGATACACTAGACACTCTTACAGGAAATAAATTAGTAGGTATTGTAACTAAAATAGTATTAAAAACTGTTATAATATCAACAGCTAAATATACACTAGCAAAATCCGTTTTAGGTGGTATAGGAGCTGGATTAGCTGTTGGAGCTGCAGCGGTTGCTATTTCAAGATATAAAGGTAGAAAATCATCTAGGGCACAAGTATTAAATGATTTATTTCAATATTTAAGACCTATAGAACCAACAAAAGAAAACCCTGAAATATTAGATGTAAAAGTAGCAGAACCTAAAAAAACAGTTAAAAAAACAACAACAGTTTCTAAACCTTCAAAAGATAATTTCGATAACATGAATCGAAATAATCAAATTGCTGTAATATTAAGCCAAATTAACCCTTCATTAGACATTTATAGTAAGCTTGAAAGTGAAGGCATAGAAAGCGATTTGGTAAGCGATATAAAAGACATTAGGGGAAGTGAAAAAGCTTCTCAAGAATTAAAAAAATTAGCAGCCCTTATTTTAACAGTTAGAAAAAACCCAAATTCATTTCTAAAAAAAGTATCACAAGCTACAGGTATTAAATTTGATACTAGAGCCAAAGCTAAAATGCAAGGAGCAGGTAAAAAGGGAGAATCAGCAGCAAAATTAGGATTAAGTGAAAGTGTATTAAATTTAATCAGAGAAGGTATCATTGATGATATGATTCAAAATGCTGACCTTGAAGCTAAATCCTCAGAAATACTTGCTTTATTGGGTAGTATGTATAAATCAACTTCCCAAAAAGATGGTAAAAGGTTAAGTATTCTTAATATAGATGAATTAGAACCCAAAGAATTAGGAAAAATTAAAGGTTTAGGATTTTCAACTAAAGATAAAAGTGGTAGATACATTTTTATGGATAGTGAAGAAGAGGTTGGTTTAGAAAAAGAAAAAGACACTTCTAAAAAAGACACTAAAAAAGTTAATTCTAGAGAAAAAAGAATTAGTAATTTTCTGGACAAAAAACCAAACTTAAAAAGAAAATTTAAGTTAATAGATAGAAATGTAGAAGTTGCACCAATTATATTAGGTATATTTTTAGCACTCCCTGACAAGCTTAAGAAAAAAAGTATTATTGTGAAAATGATAAATAAAATGATCCAGGATGATAGGTTAAAAACTTTAGATGATAAAGAAGAAGTTAAAGAAGCAACTAATAGAAAAGCAACTCAAGATGTTATTAATGCCCTAGATATATTTGATGATTATGACCAATTAAAAGTATCTCTATCCCAATTATTAAATCAAGATGAAGTTATTAATATATTTTTTAATGAATTCCTACCAGAAATGCCTGGAATAACTAGAGGGGAACTAGAATATGCTCTAAAACAAATAAAAATGGAGTTAAATAATGTTAAAGGAGAAGATGCTGAAGATGTAGAATCTGCTTTCAATAGTTTAGGAATTACTCAAAAGGGAGAAAAGGAAAAAGAAATAGAAACTCCTACTTGGAGTGCATCACAAGAAGTAAATTACACTTTAACTGAAGGTCTTACTGAAGATGAATCTAAAGCAGTATTAGATAAATATAAACAAAGATATTCAGCGGTATTAAAATCCAACCCAGATTTTATTAAAAAATACTCTAACCCTGATAAAGTAATATATGGTATGGCTATTAAAGAAATTACAAAACTTAGAGAAAAGTTAGGTAAAGATGCTGATTTAGGTGACCACATAAAAGACTTTCAAAAATCAGATGCACCTCAATTTCAGGGTAAATCTCAAAAGAAAATAAACCAAATGGCACAAGCTGCATTTTTAAACAAAGAAGAGCAAAAGCTAGATGAAATAGATGATATGATGGAAGATGCTCAAGATAAATCCGAAGAAAACTACTCAAATTACTTTAAAAAAATGGACCAAAACAAATTAGAAGAATTCGTTAAAGAAGCTTTAATGAAAGAAACATCAACAGACAAATACGATGACAACCCAGGATTAAAAGGTAAACAAAGTAAACTACCAGATGCACTTCAAAAGGGTATTTTGGGATTAGAAGAAGATAATGTAGATGAAACAGAAGTAAATGAAATGAAAATGATGGATTTTGCTAAAGAGATAAAAGCTGCTTCTTCCTCGGAAAATTTTCTTAAAGCTATAAAAAAACTATTTCCAAGTGATAGTATGCGCCCCGGAGATGATTTTATAAAAAATATGTTTACTTCACTTAAACCCGAATTATCAGAAAGTTTTGATTCATTATCTAAAGATATAGATAAACAAAAAGGTAAAACTAAAGAAGATGGAGATAATATAGCTGGATACGTAGCTAATATTAAAAGAAAAGGTGGAGGTAAAGGTCCAACTGCTAAACAAAAGAAAAGAATGGCAGAAACTATTCTTAAAGAACTTAGAAAATAATGACAAAAGACGAATTTAAAGAACGAATTAAAGGTTTAGCTTTTGGAGTTATCAGAGACAGAAAAAAAGCTGAAATAGCATCTGTCGAATACGATGAGCTAACAAAATTCCCCGAACTTAAAAAAGCCATAATAAGTCTATTAACAACAGATTTTGATCCATTTTTATCATCAATAGACTGGGTAGCACCTAGACCAACCACTTTTAGAATTAATTTAAGAAACGACCAAAACTTTTACTTAATATGGATGGGTAGAAGTTGGATAGCACAAATAGAAGGTAAAAAATACTATTTATTAAACTTACCTGAAGAAGAACGTGCCGTTGAAGCAATAGCTCGTATATTACGTTATGGTTCACCTGAATCAAAAGAAACAGCAGTTGGTGTAGATAGTGGAGTAAGCGATGATGCATCTGTAGATGATACAACAGAAATAGATGATACAACTGATGTAGAAATAGACGTTTAAGTTATGAATTCAATAGATAAATTTTTAAAGTTATATTCCTATAAATTTAATAAAGGATATCCTGACATGAATAATAAGCAGGATATTTTGCTGCTTGAAAGTATATTAAAAGAAGACTTTGGCATTGTACTAGAAGTTCAAAATTTAGATAGAGCAACATTAACAAAATATGTAGATGATGAAAAAGAAAAAGATAAATCTGGATTCAAACCTAAAGATAGAAGGGAAATTTTAATAAAAAAAATTCAAGGTAACGAAGAATTAGAACTAGTAGATGGAAGTAATTTTGTAGTAGATAATAAAGAAGAGGTTATTAAAAATCTACGGGGTGAAATACCTAAAACAGGTGTAGAATTAATTAATAAAGATGGAAATAGAATTACTACATCAAAATTATTAAAAACAAAAGAATTTGGGGGAAAAGATAATGTAACAGCAAAGCAAGAGGCAGCAAAAGCAATGGCATTAGCTTTAGCTTTTTCTCAAAATAGCCCTATTACAAACACCGATATTGATATTAACAATATAAGCAATCTATCGAATCTTTCTTTAGGTAGTGAAAATAGTATAGAAAATTTAATTAAATTTTTAGATGGCGATAAAAGTTGGATGGATTCTACAATTAACACAGCTAATGAATTAATTAACCAAACCCAATATTTTACACAGGATTTAGGAAATTATACATCTCATTGGGGGGATAGTTTTACAAAGAAAATTTATGAAGTTTTAAAAGATATACAAAAAGCTTCAAAGGGTAGTATTGTAGCTACAATGGATTCAAATAAATGGAACCCCTCAGATATATGGGCATCTACTGAAAAAGGAAGAAAAACAATTAATGCCCTTTCTCAAGTAGAAGATATTGGTAAATATAATCAAATTATAAATGATTTATTTTGTAAAGGAGATTTAATAGGAATATCTCTTAAAAAGTCGGCTAAATCCGCACCTAAAATTAAAGAATTTAACACAGCTAATTGCTCTTTACCTCAAAGTATAACTTTTAAAAGTTTTAAAACTTCACCTAAAAAAGCAGGTGAAGAAATTATAGTAGATTTTGGAGGAAAAGAAACAAAATTAGATTTAAGAAATTTCTCAGTTACAAAAGGTTTCTCAGGAGAAATGAAGGGAACGGAAGCACAAGCAGGTAAAGTTGGAATAAGTGCTATTAACGCAATTATAGATAATTTAGGCATATCATCAGATAAATTACCTTCTTCATCAACAACAACAGCTAAAATCTTTAAAGAAAAAGATAGTAACCCTGACTATGAAGCTTATAAAGCAAAATTTAAAGAATTATACAATGAACATATAGGAGGAGATTTTGATAGTTTTTTTGAAACAGCTACAGATGCTTTTAAAACAGGAAAATTTTATGCTTTACATTTTATTGATGCTTTAGATAAAGCTGGAGATAAACAAGATGAATTCATATCACAAATAGTTAGATATGGAATGTCGGGAGTAAAAGGAGTTTCAAGTTCTTTCATAAAATCAGGAGCCTAATTAATATTTATACACATGACACGATTAAGATCCCTAATAAAAGAAGTACTATCACAACCTAAAAAAAAGGACTGTGGATGTGGGTGTAACACTTGTGGCGATAAAGCGCCAATATTAACTGAAGGTAAATTCAAATCACTTATATCAGAAGGTTTACAGCACCATATCGATAAAAATATTTCACTATTTGAATCCGTATACAGAATAGGATCAGACAAACATTTAGGACTTATAAGAGAAGCAAGGGCGCTTTGGATAAGAGGCATCATCGAAGTGAGTGATGATGATAAAGGGTTACTTGAAACACATTTAGGTCATTTTGGATTATACGAAGGCGTAGAAGTGCCCTTAGATTTACCTATGGTAGAGGAAGAAGAATCTAATATGCCTAGCCAAGAAGAGGTAGATAAATTTTTCTCAATAACCCAAAATGAAATGCATTATCTTAACTCTAAACCAGTTATGGGTCAAGAAGGAGATAGAGTTAGAAGTAAAATTGAACCATGGGATGAATATGATTTATCTAACTGGAATGCATTAGTTAGAAAAGCTAAATCTCAAGGTAAAATAAATGAAAAAGAAGGTGTCCCACATTACACCAAAGACGGTAAAGAATGGAAAGGCAAAGTGCATAAAATGCCAAACGGCAAACTTATGACTCAAAACCCTCATAATGAAGACAGTGAAGAACTATTTCATAAAGAAGATTTAAACGAAAATAATTTACTTAGACAAACAAATCTATCATCTGAAGAATATCAAAAAGCTAAAAAATTAAAAGGATTTAATGCAGACGACTATACATTTAGTTCAGATAATAATCTATATGTTAAAGATTTTAAAGAAAAGAAATCTAAATTTAAAAAACATGGAGAAATGTCGGGTTTCGATATGAGAGGAATAAACGAAGAAGATTTAAAAGAAAATAATTTACTCAAACAAGCTAAATTATCATCTGAAGAATATCAAAAAGCTAAAAAATTAAAAGACTTCAATAAGGACGACTATGAATGGAATTCAACAGAAAGTCTTTACGTTAAAGAAAAGAAATCCAAATTTAAAAAACATGGAGAAATGTCGGGTTTCGATATGAGAGGTATAGACGAAGCTAAAAAGAAAAAAGAGAAAAAAGACCCACCACTAAACAAACCAAAACGAGGCGGCTCAAAAGCATATTACGTATATGTCAGAGACCCAAAAACTAAAAAAATTAAAAAAGTATCATTTGGTTCAGGTGGTTTAAGAGCTAAAATCAAAAACAAACAAGCTAGAAACGCATTCGCAGCACGTCACAAATGCTCAACTAAAAAAGACAGAACAAAAGCAGGATACTGGTCATGTAATCTACCCAGATACGCTGACCAATTAGGTTTAGGTTCTAAAATGAACACATTTTGGTAAAATAAGACATTATGAATTTAGGAAAAATGATACTAACTACGGTATTAAGTGTATGTAAAAAACTTAATATAGTCTTAATACAAATAGCAAAAGCTATTGGGTTAATAAAATGAATCCCTACACTGACGAAAATACAACAAGAACATTTTCCAAAGACGTAGACAAAATGTCTTTAATATGGCACACAGACCAAGAAGACAGAACAGTAACAGTATTAGAAGGCAATGGATGGCAATTCCAGCGAGACAATGAATTACCTTTGGTATTAACAGAGGGAGCTCGTATATTTATACCCAAGGGTGAAATCCACAGGATTATAAAAGGTTCTACGGATTTAAAACTAAAAATAGAAAAATGAAAGATTTCGATTTAAAAAAATATTTAGCTGAAGGTAAGCTATTAAAAGAAGAAAAATATAGTGGTGCTATCATAAGGAAAGGAACAAGTGATAAAGCCAAAGAAGATACTAAAATAGTAAGACAGGCTTTAAAAGATAAAGGTATTAAATTCACTAATAGAGGAGAATTTGGGATGGATTTTAAAAACGCAGATTTAGCTCAAATAAAAAAAGTAATAGCAGGTGCAAAAGTAGGTGAGTTTATTGTATCACATGATGTAGATGAAAGCAATTAAAACAAAAAAAATGGAAAATTTAAACGAAGGCAAAAAAGGAAAGTCAAACTACATGGCTGAACTAGCCGAAATAGATGCTCAATCAGCTATCGTAGCAATGGAAGCTAAAATCGGTAAGCTAGAAGAAATGGCTAAAGCTAAAGAAACTAGATTAGAAATGGTTAGCGAAGATGAAAATCTATCTGAACTTATCTCAAAATCAGCAGTTAAAGAAATGCAAAAAGAGATAAAAGAAATCAGAAAAATGCAAGAAAAGCTTAAAAAAGTCTACGAAAAGAAAAATGGTAAAAAACCAGTTGAAGTAGTAGATGAAGAAGAAAAAGTAGATGAAGGTAATAATCCTGGAGAAGATACAGGTGTAGTTCATCCGGATTCTATGGGTAACTATTTAGATGAAGGTGGATATGATTCTAACTATGAAGAAGATGATATCAAAGAAGAAACTAATGAAGAAGTAGACAGATTTAGAAAGTTAGCAGGACTTTAAAACATACAGACTGATTCATAACCAGTCGCTTTAAAAAAATAATTAGACAGTTGTGGCGTCTCCCTTGGAGATGCCACTTTTTTTTCGTATATTACCCCAAAAAACCAATACATAAATGGAAGTAACAGTAATGATAGGAGCAGGAGTAGCAAACATAAACGCAGCTACTAAGCTTATAGACAATGGATATGAAGGTAAAATAACAATCATAGACATGGGTAAAGACCCACATAATAGATTACCTGAAGAAGTAATGACAGGAATGCTAGGTGCAGGAGGATGGTCAGATGGTAAACTAACATACCACACATCAATAGGAGGTCAATTATCAAAATATTGCGGAGAAGAAAAAGCAATGGAATTAATGGATCAGGTTATAGAAAACTTTAAACGTTTCCACCCTAAACCAGAAGCAGTACAATGTTCTGACCCTAAAGAAGAACCAGAATTCATCAAACCATATTTTGGTTTACGTTTATTTCCTGTATGGCATGTTGGTACAGATTATTTACATGAAATAGGTAAAAATTGGTATGAATATTTAGTTGATGGTGGTGTTGAATTTAAATGGGAAACTAAAGTAACCAGTATTGATTTCGATGAAGAATATGTTAGTGTAGATAATACAGAGGAACACATTCCATATAACAGATTAGTATTTGGTGTAGGTAAATCAGGTATTGATTTTGGTAAAAAATTAGCGGAAAAATATGAGCTAACAACTGAACCTAAATCAGTACAAATAGGTGTACGATTTGAAGCACCACAAAAACACTTCCAAAAACTAATAGACATATCATATGATTTTAAACTATATAGAAAATATGATAGTAAAGGTGTATCATTAAGATCATTTTGTACTAATAACAACGCAGCTTATGTAGCAGCAGAACACACATATGGAGATATTAGCTACAATGGACATGCTAAAAAAGATGAAGCATATCGTAATGATATGACTAATTTTGGTATATTAATGGAAATCAAAAATATAGATAAACCATTTGATTGGTCAAGAGATGCAGTTAAAAAACTACAAATAGATGGAAAAGGTACATTTTACTCTCCATCACACAGGGTACCATCTAAAACATCAGAAGGTGATTATGTTAAAACTGAAGTAGTAGATAGTATGAATACACTATATGAGGCATTAGGTGAATATGCTTTTTACATAGAAGATTTTATAGAAGACATGACTAAAGTATTTCCAACATTAGGAGATGATTGGGGAATATACATGCCTGAAGTAAAATATTTATCACCTGAACCATTAGTTAATTACGATGATTTAAGCTTAGAAGATTACCCAAACATACACTTTGTAGGCGATGCTTTAAGTGCAAGAGGTATTACAGTATCAGGAGCACAGGGTACATATGTAGCTGAAAGTATTTTAATTAAAACAGCCCCAGAAGATTCATATTATGTTGAAGATGATTTGTTTATTTAACAAATTTTTCGTATATTACATTAAAACATTATTATGGCAAAAGCAGAAAAAATTTACGAGTATAAGAAAATGAGAGTAGAAAACTCTATTCACCATTTATTTAGAGAACAGGGTAATGTAAACTGGAAACATCACAACCCTGATGGACCAGCAATAGGACCTGTAAACGAGGGTGATAGAAGTGTTACTAAAAAATATTATCTATACGGTATTGAGAAAACTAAAGATGAATTTAGTGAATACAACCAGGAAAAAGAAGGTTTACCTTGGTACAAGAACCCATCAATGAAAGCCGTAGCTAGATTTTAATATGAAGATAGGATTTTGTGGTACAATGAGTGTAGGTAAAACTACACTAGTCAAAGCATTAAAAGACTTACCTGAATTTAAAGACTACACATTTAGAGTAGAACGTTCCAAACATCTAATGTCAATGGGTATTCCATTAAATACTGATTCAACATTAAAAGGTCAAATAGTATTTTTATCTGAAAGAGCAGCTGAATTAATGCAAGAAAATATCATAACAGACAGAACTATTCTAGATGTTATGGCATTCGCCCAATGTTCAGATTCAATGAACTACCTAGAAAAAGATAAATTTATACATCTAGCATATTGTATGTTACATGAATACGATTACATATTTTACGTTTCACCTGAAGGAGTAGAAATAGAAGACAACGGGGTTAGAACAACAGATGCTAAATACAGAACTACCATTGACGAAACCATAAAATACTTTACAAACAAATATGGTACTAGGATTAAAAATCTAATTGAAATTAAAGGCAGCACGGAAGAACGTATTAAAGTTATACAAGAGACACTTTCTCCTCAATATGTATAACAAATATTCTAGCATGAAAAAATCTGAACTTAAAGAAGCAATCAAAAACGAAATTACATCTGTATTATCTGAACAAAGTAACAATCCTGATTTTGATAAAAAAGTAGCAAGTTTTGCTAAAAAAATCAATAATGAAATGGATTATCCTGGTGGAGTACTAGAAGCTATGAAACAAATTAAAAGCCGATTAGAAAGAATAATCAGTAAAGTAGAAGGTGCTAAACGTGGAGGTGCAGAAGAAGAACCACTTATGAAAATGGTTGGTTTAAGTGAAGCTAAAAGTGCAGCTGATGTAGATAAAGAAGTTAAAGATTTAAAGGCTAAAATGATTGAAAAAGCTAAAGAATTTAAAAAAGCAGAGGGCAAAGCTAAAGATAAGATCAAAGATGAGCTAAAGGCTATGACAGTTAAAAAAGGTGATCTTGAGAAAAAGGTAGAAGATCTTAAAAGTAAAGAAGAAGAAAAAATTGCTAACAAAGGCAAAGATCAAGAATTAGATGCATAATTTTGAAAAATCTCTTTAAAAACTTCCAAACCCTCATAATAATAGGGTTAGTAATAGTTATATTTTTACTTAGAGAATGCAAAGGAAAAACTAAAGGTGCTCCAATAGAACCTGTCACTATAGTAAAGATAGAAACTAAATATGATACTATTGTTGAAACAGTAGAAACATACATCCCCCAATACAGAACAAAAATAAAATATAAAACTAAAACTGTACATGATACAGTAGAAGTACATGATACAGTTCCTGTAGACACATTATCAATTTTAGAAGATTATTTTGCAACATATGCTTATACAGATACATTAAAAAAAGATAGTGTTACATTTGTTATAAACGATACCATATCTCAAAATAAGATTTTATCTAGAGGTATAAACTACAGTTTAGTATACCCTACAACAATAATCACAACAGAACGTGAGATTAACAAAAGAGA
>TARA_B110001454_G_scaffold53786_1_pt1 | contig 15193 bp, 18 predicted proteins | sample TARA_B110001454 | Tara Oceans TARA_B110001454 (sample SAMEA4397004) | marine metagenome | biome: Polar Biome; feature: [MES] marine water layer (ENVO:01000295) within the mesopelagic zone...; material: water (ENVO:00002006), including particulate matter (ENVO:01000060) such as...... | reverse complement strand
GGCATCAGCGTTAAAGACGCACTTAATGCGGGCGTGGCGCAAACCACTATTAATCAAATCTTTACAAGCCCAGCGCTTGACACCTCTGCTCTGACCTCTGATGTAGACTCCGTGTACACCACCAATCCGTATTATGCGGCGGCGGGAGCCCCCGCTATTTCGGAAAGTGCTGCAGCTTATTACGCAGAAATAATGGAAGACGGCGTTATAACTGGTGACGAACGGTTGAACATGCTCCAAATAGGTTCTTCCGAGGGTGTCACTTTTCAGGACATCCAAGATGCAGCAGTTGATGCGAACATCATGTTCGACACCACGTGCCCCGCTGGGCAGGTATTTGATCAGGCGTCGCAGCGGTGTGTGGCCGATGGAACAGACCCACGTCCGTGTCCTGACGGAAGCGCTTATAATGCAACCACTAACACCTGTGACGCGATCACAGACACAAGCTGCCCCACAGGCAAGCATTACGATGCGGTTTTTGGTGGGTGTGTAAACGATATAGTTGATACAGGCTGCCAACCGGGAATGGTATGGGACGACACCACTAAACAGTGCGTGGCTATTTTCCCCGGAGTGGATACCAACACCGGCACAGGTAAAGACAGCGCCACGGGAGTAGCGGTATACCAGCCACTAGACGACAATACAGACATCTATGCCGCAGGCGTAGACTCTCTTGACACAGCATTCAGAGAAAGCGATCCTCGGACCGAGGTTACTGAAGACGTTATGGGAACCGATCAACTGGTAGGCTTTGACTACACGCCTGCTGCTAAATTGCTCTCGGCCACCGGATCAGGGTTTAGTTGGACACCTCCCTCAGTAACGAGCCGTCCTCGTTCGCTGATGGGTTCAACCCAGCTTGGTAGGTATACTCAAGGCCGTGGAGCACAAGACCTGCGACAGCTTACCGGCGGTAATCAAGTAAACTTTGACAGATACAAAGGACAGCTTGGAAATACAGGCAGTTACGGCGGAGGGCTCTCTCGGTCCCAGCTTTTTGCTCGGATGAGACAACAAGATGGACAGGAACGGCAAGCGGCGGCGGCGGCACAAGCAGATGCAGATGCGGCAAAAGCACTAGAAGATGCAGCAGCGGCAAAGGCGGCTGGATGTACCGTGAACCAAACATGGGATGCGGCCACCCAAATGTGTGTAAACAAGGCAAACACTAGCTGGACGAGCAGTTACTCAGGATACGGCGGCAACAATAGCGGTGGCGGATACACCGACGAACTGGGAGGCTATGAAGACCCAGAGGAGGACCCGTACTGGAATAGCGTAAGTGCAAGAAACTTAGGTCAAGCCGGAGGAGCACTCGTATTTGCTAGGGGTGGCCCTGTAAAAAAGGCTGAAGGGTTCGCGGAAGGCGGTTCTGCCTCTGCGGACCTAACTAATGAAGAGTTACAAGCTCAGTTAATAGCCTTGGATGCCCAAGCGGCCCCCGTGGAAGAGCCTCTGGATCAAGAGCAGACTGAAAGCCGGAACATCCTCGACAGGCTCACCGCCACGCCGTTTACAAAAGAAGGCGAGCGAAGCATTTTTGGTAGTGTCCTAGCGGGTATCCCCGGCGCTGTAGAAAGTGTATACGACTATGGTAAAGACGTGGTCACTGCACCAAGCCCCTCGGCAAAACTGTTGGCGGATATATTCGTCAGAGGGGGCGCAATGAAGCAGTCCGCTGAGGAAGACCCTATAGGGTATTTAGCCAACATACTTCCGCCGTCCGCGCAGATCATTGCTTTAAATCAAGTAGAGGAACTGAATAAGCAGGTCAATGAGGCGCGACGAAACGGAAACGAGGAAGAGGCAAGGAGGCTAGAGAAGTTTATTACGGTGACCGCTTTAGGGGCATTTCCTTTTATAAAAGGAGGAAGTAAGCCTAGACCACCGGGCAATAGGGTAGCCACGGTAACGCCAGACGACATTTATAGGCCAGTAGAGGGAGAGTTATTGCCTGCAGGAGCAGGAAGAACTAGCTCTCGTCAACTGCTAGATGAAGTGGACGTGGCTACTACCGGATCAGTCAAGATGCTTGATGAGGCGGATGTAAATCAGCCCATAGACAAAATATCGTTTATACAGAACACAGAACCAAATCCTGCTTTACAGAACATAAAGAAACAAGAGCTTTATGGGACACACATAGAGCCTGCTGGACAGTATGTAAGTCCTGTTTCCGAATCGTATTTGGCAGAATTAAGCACTAATAATCCTGCAAATTTCCTTACTGGAGTAAAAACATTTAAAAACCCTTTAGTCATAAAGTTTGGAGGTAGTTACGGTGCTTCTGATAATTGGAAACAGGTTCTGCATCGACAATATGGAAATAAATCTGGAATGGATTTGAACAGTGCTATTAGGGCCGATGGCTATGATGGAATAGTGACTGTTGATGCAAAAGGAAATTTATCGGAAATAGTTGATTTAACAGTAGGGAAAGGCAATGTAGATTTAAAAGCAGCCCCTTCAGACGCAGCCCGTATGCTTAACGATTTAGACCCTTCAGTTAAATACGAAGGAATGAGAGACGCAACTGTTCAGCGTTTAAAAGATAAAGGGATTATGAGCGACGAGGAATTTAGAATAGCCGAGTTGAATGGATATGCAGAAGACCCCAAGTTCACATACAGTATTGACGATTCAGGCAGTAATTCTTCTTACATAACCTTGAAAAAAACAACAGACTACGATAATGAATATGGGGTCCTTGACTTTGACGAATACACCCTCCGTTTTAGCGATCACTCTTTACCTAGTCAATACAGCTTTGATCGAAACATGTATAACGTAAGTAATGATTATTACGACGAAACTATTAATGGAAAATCCTTAGAAGACGCAATAGATTATGTAGACAGGTTAGTGCCTGCCACCCAATCAGCCCGTATGCTTGATGAAGTAGACGCGGTCAACGTGCCTAAACTAAGGCAAGTGGACGCGGTATACGATTCTTTGAGCGTAATTAATAACCCTAGAGGGCTGGACGACATAGGGCGTGCGTTTAATGATCGAATTGCCGAAAACCCGCAAGCAATGATAGACCAGTATAATCTGTTGGATGAGGCGGAGGGTGGGAAAATACTAAACACTGATCTTGGTCGTGAGCTAGACCCCAACTACAGGGCAGACAGAAGCCTTTCTAATAGTGTTCACGTCCCTGCAAGCATGCTCACCGACACCATGTTTAATCAAAGGATTGCACAGACGATGGGAGACGATGGGATATGGGTATTCTCAGGTGGTGGTCCCGGCTCTGGTAAAACCGTTGGATTAACCGACGAAGTAAAAGCTAACGCTGACGTAGTGGTGGATGGGACGTTAGCTAAGTTTGAGAAAAATGCAGGAATGATAGATAGGGCCGTGGCTTCAGGCAAAGAGGTCCGCATTGTTTACGTTGACCGCAACCCCGCAGAAGCATTAAAGTTGGCTTTATTCAGAGCAAAGAAGATGGAAACAGAGCAAGGCTCTGGGCGCGTTGTGCCTTTAGTACCGTTTATAGACATGCACCGAGATGTGCGTGAATCTATTAAGAAGCTGACGGAAAGGTACAAAAGTAATGATAGAGTAAATATTGACATTTGGGACAACCAAGGCAGTGAAGGAGCCCAGTTCTTAACGGACATCGACAATGTAAGCGAAATGAGCTATAATGACGCGCTAATGGAGAGTTTTGAAGTACTCGAAGAAGCACATAAGAAAGGAGACATAAGTGAAGCCATCTACAGAGGCACTAAAGCCGATTATCAGCCCCCCGCTCAGACCTCGCAGTCCAGCTATGCAAGCTCGACTAGAGAAGCTGGACAAGGCAATAGCCGCAGGAATGAAGCAGAAGGTGAAAAAGCAGCCGCGCTTCGCCTAACTGATAAGCAGCGCCAAGCTTGGCGTGAGAATAACAAAGGCAATTTCAGACGGGAACAGACTCCTGAACTATCCGAAGCTGCAGAAAAATTAGGCAGCGGTGAAATCTCCATTGCCGATTACACTAAAGAAGTACAACGATTACGTCCCATTGAGCCTTTTACCACCGTCCCTAAAACATCTACGTTTGAAGAGATAGCCTCTGCTTTGAATAAAGACCAAGTAGAGAAGGGGATTATTGGGTTAGATAAAGAGATAGCGGACGGCACTCCAGTTGGATCAAGACTCGATATACCTGCTTACGACGCCTATGACACATGGGTAGTTTCCGTCCATAGTGGAACGGGAAGCAGTGGAAGCTCATTAGGCTATGGGAAAGTCGCGGTACTTGATAACGTCGTCTTTAACAGCAGCCCCGATGCGGCTTATAAAATTGCCACTGGGCAGAAAAACAAATCTACGTTTGCTAGAATGAATGGCAAGTGGCGGAATGTGGACCCAGAAGTAGCTAGAAAACAAGCCGAAGAATACCTAACCAATCCAGATTGGGTGCAAGTAGGAATGAACCCCTACAGGCATTCATTTTTTTATGACAAAGCTACCGGCCAGCCACTAGCCTCAGCAGACGAAGTAATCCAGATTGGACCTTTGGTGCTTGCTCGTAACGCAAAAACCAGACCATTAGAGAGCCGTGAACACGCCCTAAACCCTAAGAAGCGCAAAGAAGGTGAACCTGAGTTCTTTAAGAAGGGCGGATCAATAGAACGTGTGTATAATGACCGCAGATACATATAGGACACTAATATGCCCATAGATAAGGTTGTGAATCTAGCTCCCGTAACCAACATCATTGAGGTGGAGGATGAGCTGGAGCCGGATATAGAAATCATCCTTGAAGAGGACGGCGGCGCGGTTGTAGAAATCAATCCAGAAGAGGAAGAGGTAGAGTTCCATAGCAATCTTGCGGAAGTCATTGAAGACAATGAGTTAGGGCTTATCTCGTCGGACCTTTTGGCATTATTTGAAGCAGACAAGACTTCCCGTGGCGAATGGGAAGAGATGTACTCTAAAGGATTAGCGCTGTTGGGGCTTAAGATCGAAAATCGAACACAGCCTTTTCGGGGCGCTGCCGGTGCAGTTCACCCCATGCTTACCGAATCCATTGTGCAGTTTCAAGCGCAAGCGTTTAAAGAGTTGATGCCCGCTGGTGGCCCTGTTAGAACGCAGACACTAGGAAAAGAAACACTCGATAAAGTCCAACAAGCCTCTCGTGTGCAGGACTTTATGAATTATCAGATCACCACGGTGATGAAGGAATACACACCGGAATTTGACCAACTTCTCTTTTACACGGGCTACGGCGGCTCTACTTTCAAAAAAGTCTACTACGACGAGCAGCTTGGCCGCATGGTCAGCCGCTTAGTCCTTCCTGATGACCTTTACATCCCTTATAACGGCTCAAGTGTTATCTCCGAGTGTCCGCGAATTACGCAGCGGATTGCGATGGACACTAATGAATTTAAAAAACGAGCCTTTGCAGGCGAATACCTTGATGTTGAGGTAGAGCCGCAGGACGACCCAACGGGCGGCAATCAGATTCGGGATGCTATCAATCGGGTAGTGGGCGTTTCTCAAAGTGGTGAGCCAGAAGAAATCTTTTTACTAGAATTTTGCGTGGATTTGAATCTTGATGGATTTGAAGACATGGACGAGTCTGAGAACGAGACGGGCATTAAGCTGCCCTATGTCGTTACGATTGCCGAAGCAAGCAGTAGAGTTGTTGGAATACGCCGCAACTGGCTAGAAGAAGATGAGCTTAAGAAAAGACGAGAATATTTTGTCCATTACGTGCTTGTCGAAGGGCCCGGAGCTTACGGATTAGGCTTTGTTCATCTTATTGGTGGCCTATCTAAGACGGCAACGGCAGCTTTGCGTCAACTTCTTGACGCTGGAACACTTAATAATCTTCCTGCTGGATTTAAAGCAAAAGGCGCGCGTATTGCCGACGATGACAAGCCCATTCAACCGGGCGAGTGGCGGGATATTGACGCAGGCGGCGCAGAATTGACGGCATCTTTGATGCCATTGCCCTATAAAGAGCCTTCGCAGACGCTTTATACCCTGATGGGCTTTGCCGTAGATGCCGGAAGGCGTCTTGCAAGCACAGCAGACATGCAAGTAGGCGATGGAAATCAGCAAGCAGCCGTGGGAACGACTATAGCGTTGCTTGAACGTGGCTCGATGGTCATGTCGGCCATCCATAAACGCCTGTATTACGCGCAAACACAAGAATTTGAGATGTTAGCGAAGGGTTTTGGGGAGTTTTTGCCTGACGAATACCCTTATGACGTGCCCGGAGCCTCTCGATCCATTAAAAAGTCAGACTTTGACCATATGGTCGCGGTTTTGCCTGTTGCCGACCCTAATATCTTCTCAGCGGCTCAACGGATTACACTGGCGCAGACTCAGCTTGAACTGGCACAGAGCGCGCCACAGATGCACAACATGTATGAAGCCTATTATCGGGTATATCAGGCTCTAAATGTGCGAGATATTGACGGCATTCTTAAAGTGCAGACCAACCAGATGCCCAAAGACCCTGCAAGCGAGAACATTGAAGTGGCAGATGGCAAAGAACTTCAGGCTTTTGCCGGTCAGCAACACGACGCGCATATCTCTTCTCATTTAATAATGGGACTATCACCACTTATTCAAGCGAATCCGCTGGGTGCTTCGGAGCTACAGAAGCATATTATGCAACATATACGCCTAAAAGCTGAAGAAGACACTGAAGCTACCTTGTTTGAGCAGTACGGAAGTGACCCCGACGCTATGATTTCTGATCTGCAGCGGGAAGCCATGATAGCTATCAAAGTAGCCGAATACATGATAGAGATGAAAGGTACGCAAACTGAGCTTTCAGGCGAAGGCACTGGGGAAGACCCTGTAATCGCGCTAAAAGCGCAAGAGTTACAGCAACGCGCGGCGAACGATCAAGCAGAGATTGCTCTGAAAGAGCAGGGCATCCAAGTTGATCAAGCAAGAATCGCGCAAAACGCTCAAGGTAATGAGGCACGGATTGAGTCACAACAACAAATCGCACAGTTGCGTGCGGATGTGGCACGTGAAAGAATCAATACGCCGAGTAAACTTTAGGAGATAAATATGGCACGCTCAATGGCTCGTGATAAAAAGGTTCTACGCAACCTAGATGATGAAATTTACCGTATTGCCCCTAAAACCTACGCCAAAGGCGCGGAAGGAAAGGACGCACGCGAAGAATATGGACGAATTAACCGCGAAAAGCGTTTTGAAAAGAACCAAATGAACAGAATGGCAACAGGTGGCGCGGTTAAAAGCAAGAAAATGAGAACTGTACAGGCTCGTGGTGGTGGCATAGCCAAAAGAGGCAATGGCCCCACGTATTTGTGTTAATGGAGAATAAGAATGCCTTTAAAACGGGGTTCTAGTCAAAAAACCATCTCAAGTAACATTAGAACAGAGATGCGGGCAGGAAAGCCGCGCAATCAAGCGATGGCGATTGCGCTAAGTACTGCCAAAAGAACTAAAAAACCTAAAAAAGCAGCCAAAGGTGGTTCAATTACCGCCAAAGGCTCTTCCAAAAAAAGCACAGGTGGCCGCACGGCTAAAAAGCCTGCTAGAATAGTAAAAAAACGTGATGGGAATTACCCAGTAAAGATTTATTAAGCAAGCCCCCAGACAGTGGCTATTAACCGTCTGCTCTCATGGAAAAACGACCATGCTAGAATTCGCTGAAAGCGTATTGAAAGACATTAGAAAATTACAGGCAGACTCCGAGGCCATTGTATTAAATGGCACATTGAAAGATATGGAGCGCTACCGTTTTCTTATGGGCCGTCTGGAAGGTATAAAGCTTGTGGATCAAATTATCCGAGATAGAGCGGGTAAACATTCAGAAGATTTTTAAACCCCAGAGAAAGCCTATGAAAGTTGAAAAGAAACTAACTCCTCTTGAAGAGAAGTGGGAAGAAGAAAAGTTGGCTGATGCCAATAAGAAACCCACTCTCGACGATGCGTACACCGCTGATGGCAAAGTCCACCATAAAGGCTTGGCCAATTCTATTCTTGACCTTATCCCTCAACCTACTGGCTGGCGTATTGCCCTTCTTCCTTATCGTGGAGCAAAAACCACTAAAGGCGGGATTGTGTTAGCGGATGAAACGCGCCAGCGCACTCAATTAGCTACTAATGTTGGCTATGTCCTCAAAGTAGGTGCTTTGGCCTATGCTGATGAATCTAAGTTTCCTGCTGGGGCTTGGTGTAAAGAAGGCGATTGGGTAATTTTTGGAAGATACGCAGGCTCTCGTATTCAGATTGATGGTGGCGAGATTCGTTTATTAAATGATGATGAAGTTTTGGGGTTGGTAAATGACCCTGATGACATTCTACACATGTGAAAGAGGATAAATCGATGGCTGAACCATTAAATCAGGAATTAGAATTCGACGTTGGCGAAGACGACCAAGAAGAAACCACTGTTGAAATGAACGAGGATGGCACGGACGCGCAGGTGGCGACTGAAGAAGAAATAGTAGTTGAAGAAACTAAAAAAGGAGCTGCTCCACAAACAGAAGAGTTAGAAAAATATTCTGGGAAAGTAAAAAAACGTATTGATAAGCTAACCGCGCGCTTGCGAGAAACGCAGCGGCGTGAAGAAGCGGCGGTCGCTTTTGCTAAAAATGTGCAGATGGAAAATGAGACGCTTCAACAGAAGAATCATAAAACGGATGGTGAACGGTTACACGAAGCACAAGGGCGCATTACTTCTCACGCTCTGGCCTTGAAACAAGTGATTAAAAAGGCAAGAGAAGAGGGGGATATAGACACGGAAACTGAGGCCCAACAGCGGTTAACAGCCGCCATGATGGAGCAACAACGGGTTCAAGAGTCAACGGCACTCCGTGAACAACAACCCCAGATACAACCCACAGCTCCTGTGGCCCCTCCTTCTCCACCACCCCAATCCGACCTTAAAGCAGAGGAATGGGCTGAAGGAAATGAATGGTTTGGAACGAATACTGTGATGACCCATGCAGTTCGGGGCATTCATATAGACCTAGTTCAAAAAGAAGGGTTTGACCCTACTACCGATGAGTACTATGATGAGATAGACCGTAGGATTCGAGTGATATTTCCTAATGAATTTGAGCCCACTCCTACGCAACCCAACAGGACGCGCCGACCCGTGCAGCCGGTAGCTCCTGCAACCCGATCTTCGGGTGTCAACAACTCAGCACGCCGCACTGTGAGGTTAAGTCCAAGTCAGGTTGCGATTGCGAAAAGAATAGGGGTTCCCCTTGAAGAATATGCTAAACATGTTAAGGAGTAACAGATGACCGAAGCTACTGATGTGCCAAAATTAAAACGCAGCGCTCGTGATAGCGAAACACGAGAAACCACTGCGCGCCGTAAAGCTTGGGCTCCTCCTTCACGACTCGACGCTCCTCCTCCCCCTCCGGGCTTTAAGCATCGGTGGATTAGGACCGAATCCGGCGGGATAGATGATCGCGTAAATGTGGCAGCGAAACTCCGTGAGGGGTACGAACTGGTACGCGCGGACGAATATCCTGACTTTGACTCTGGTGTTCAAGAAGATGGCAAACATGCAGGCGTGATTAGCGTCGGTGGATTGGTATTAGCAAGAATTCCAGAAGAGACTGCGAAGGAACGTCAAGAATACTACACTTCAAGAACCCATGACCAAATCAAGGCTGCTGACAATGACTTGTTGAAGTCGAATGCGAATTCGTCTATGAAAATCAACGCGCCAGAACGGCAATCTAAAGTAAGCATTGGCGGCCCTCGCGGCGCTGGCGCTGAATAACTTAATTAAAGGACAAATATCATGGCTAATGTTGATAAGCCCTTTGGGCTTCGTCCGCTCGGTAATCTTGCTGGCACTGGTGGTCAAAAACAGTACGGTTATCAAATTGCGGACAACCAAGCAGGAGCTATTTTCCAAGGTGATTTAGTCACTTTGAAAGATGGCTACATTCTCCAGTTCAACCCAGCCTCTCATACGGCTGCGGTAGGCGTGTTTAACGGTTGTTTTTACAACGACCCAACGACACAAAAACCGACTTGGAAGAACTATTACCCCGGTTCGATTAACATCACTCAAGGCACAATTGTGGCTGAAGTGCTTGATGATCCAAGCCAAATGTTTATTATCCAAAACGACGGCACTTCAGCTCAAGCCAATTATGGCTTGAACGCTGATATTGTTGTGGGCACTGGTAGCACCGTTACTGGCCTTTCGGCTAACGAGATAAACACAGGAACTATCGCTACAACAGCAGCTTTAAATCTTAAACTGATTGGACTTTGGGATGTTCCCAATAACGCCATTGGTTTAAATGCTGTAGTGGTAGTTAAAATTAACGAGCATCTCTACGGCTCTTCCGGCGTAATAGGCCAATAAGGAGAATAGATAATGGCTATTTCAAGAGCCCAATTAGTAAAAGAGTTGGAGCCGGGTCTAAACGCTTTGTTTGGTCTGGAATACAACACGTATGACCAAGAGCACACTGAAATCTATGAAGTCGAGTCTTCGGACCGCGCCTTTGAAGAAGAAGTAATGCTTTCTGGTTTTGGTGAAGCACCTGTTAAGTCTGAAGGCTCTGGCGTTGCATACGACCAAGCGCAAGAAGTCTATACAGCTCGTTATACCAACGAAACGGTAGCGCTTGCTTTCTCCTTAACAGAAGAAGCGGTCGAAGATAATTTGTATGACAAGTTATCTGCGCGCTATACCAAAGCCCTTGCACGTTCAATGGCTACCACTAAGCAGATTAAAGGAGCGGCTATTTTAAATGGCGCGTTCACTACATCACTTGGCGGCGATGGAGCCTTTTTGTGTGCACTCAATCACCCTACTCTTAATGGTCCTGACCTTAAGAATAAGTTGACTGTTGCGGCAGACCTTACCGAAACTTCCCTTGAGCAAGCTCTGATTGACATCGCTGCGTTTACCGACGAGCGTGGTCTTAAGATCGCAGTTCAAGGAAATAGGCTGATTGTTCCTAAAGAGCTTCAGTTCACGGCGGATCGCATCTTGAAGTCTACTCTGCGGGTTGGAACAGCAGATAATGACATCAACGCTATTCGTAACATGGGTATGGTTCCACAAGGGTATGCGGTAAATCACTACCTCACAGACCCTGACGCTTGGTTCGTCATTACAGATGCGCCAAACGGTATGAAGATGTTTAACCGTGTTTCTCTTTCAACTGGTTTTGAAGGCGAATTCAACACAGGTAACGTCCGATACAAGGCTCGTGAGCGCTATAGCTTTGGCTTTAGTGATCCACGGGGTATTTTCGGATCACCCGGCACTCCATAAAAAGAGAATGGGTAAGGAAAAAGGAAGCTTCGGCTTCCTTTTTTTATGAGTTAATTAAATTGACACACCTTTCTTTTACAGCTATTTTAAAAAGGCTTTAATATCCCTTAAGAATCTTAGCCCGTAGCGATGCGGGCTTTTTTTGTGGATAAAAGGGGGAAGTGGTATATACTTGATTTAATCCGGGGCTAACCCGCGCTTCTGACCGCCCCCGGCGGACGACATGCAGACAGAGCGCTAAAACTCGCATGTGAGGAATCTCAAATGGCTAAGACCACATTTTCAGGTCCAGTAATATCGTTATCAGGCTTTGTACCGCGCGGATATAAAAACCAAGTTCTTCTAACAGGGACGGCCAATACTCTTTCTGTTTTACCCTATGTAAACAGCACCACAGGTGCTCAAATAACAGGAAATGCAGGTAAAATGAACCTGTTTAACGACACTTTGGCCGGAGGAGCAGGCACAATTACTTTACCTGCTTTAAAAGACACCACCCCGGAAGACCCGACAAGTCCTGACCAACAAAACGATTTTGGGGCAGTCATATCTCTTTATTTATCTCAAGATTTAGCTAATGATCTAGTAATAAGTTCTGCCGCAGGCGATGTACTGACAGGTACTGCTTTAATGATAGGAGCAGCAGGAGCTGTAACAGGGTTTTCTGCCAATGCTGCCGGAAACAATAATACTATTACGCTGAATGGGTCCACTAAAGGTGGTCTTATAGATACGGAAATTCATATCATGGCGGTTAGTACAGATACTTGGTACATCAATATGGTCGGAATGGGTTCAGGAACTACTTTAACTCCTTTTAGCACCGTATAAACTTTATTAACTTAACGAGGAATGATCATGGCTAATAATCTAGGACTTTGGGGAGTTCCCCTTCCAGCAGATAAAGACAAAGCAGCCCCTAAAAAGACACCAGCAAAAAAGAAAGCTGCTAAATAGTCTTTATAGGAGGCGACGATGAGTGCAAGTAATATTTCAGCGGTAACTAAAAGCGCGTCGGCAGCAGCGGTTTCTGGTCGATCTCGGTTGATGGGGGTTTATTTTGTAAACCTTATAGCAGGCGTATCGAACACGCAGGGCTCCGTAAATATTAGGAATGGGGCGGCTGTTAGTGACACTATTCTTTTTACATTAAATGCTTCGACAGCGGCGGCTGGAACAAGCGTAGATATACCCGACGGTGGAATGGTTTTTAGCGGCGGAATGTATATAGATATTCCTACCCTAACTCCCACGAACTCTATAACTCACGTGACCTTGTTGTTTGAAGGCGGGGTGGCAGCGTAATGGCGACTGATAAAAATTGGATTCAGAAAGCCATTAAAAACCCCGGTGCGTTACGAAAAAAAGCTGGGGTAAAGGCTGGTAAAAAAATATCTGGTAAAGAGTTGACTAAACTTTCTAAGTCTAAAAATCCAACGACAAGGAAACAAGCGAATCTTGCTAAAACCCTTAAGAAAATGAAGGTAGGGGGCACGGTCAAGAAACGAACAACTACACGAAAACCGAAGAGGTGACACAATGGCAGGACGTGGAATGGGAGCCGCCACCCAAGGCGGAGGGGCAGTAAGAAGTGGCCCTAGAAATAAGGTGCTAAAAACTAAAAGCAAAACTACTGGCATCCCCATGTATAAGGATGGTGGAGTCGTAAAGAAAAAGGCTAAGTAGTAATGGGGTCTTCAGGAACAACAGATTTTAACCTTTCAATCGACGAAGTTGTTGAAGAAGCGTTTGAGCGCTGTGGTATGCAAATGACGGCTGGTTATCAGCTCAAGTCTGCCACCCGCTCTTTAAACCTGTTGTTTTTGGATTGGGCGAACAGGGGTCTAAACCTGTGGACGATTGAGTCGGCAACTCATGCTTTGGTAAAAGGAGATAAAGAAGTAGCTCCCGGCGAAGACACAGTAAACGTGCTTTCTGCTGTTATCCGCGAAACCACCAATGGGCAACAACAAGACGTAAGTATTTCGAGAATTAGTCGATCTGAATATTTAAACGTGCCCAACAAGCTAAGTGAAGCACGACCCACTCAATACTATGTTCAACGCACAATCACGCCTACGATTTTTTTGTGGCCTGCGGCAGACAAAGCCTACACGCTGGTCTATTACCGAATTAAACGCATAGAAGATGCTGGCGCATACACCAATACTACCGATGTAAATTTTAGGTTTTTGCCTTGTTTGGCATCTGGGCTTGCGTACATGCTCTCGTTAAAATATGCGGCAGATCGCACCGCGCCGCTGAAACAAATTTACGAAGAAGATTTCCTGCGGGCAGCTAACGAAGACAGGGACACCGCCAGCGTTCATTTTGTTCCCAGTGTGGGGCAGTAAATGGCTTACGCAACTGGAATATACTCAGTAGCAATATGTGATTATTGTGGATTTCAGTATCCTTATCAAGAACTTAGGAAGAACTGGAAAGGATTTATGGTCTGTCCACAAGACTATGAACCTAAGTCTCCGCAAATAGAGCCTTTAAACTATCGGGGAGACGCAATAGCATTGCGCGATCCTCGAACGGATAGGATTGAGCCTTTTGTCGTGTTTGTAGGACTGCCGGGAGACTCAGGTTTTCAAAGTAAAGGTAGCGCAGCCGACACAGTAAACATGCAGCCTTTTCCTACCCAAAGGCCAGTTGAAGGGGTGGGATATGTGGGCACAGTGACGATAGTGGTGACGTAAATGACGTATGACGAACTGCTTACAAATATTAGAAATTACACCGAAGTCGGGAGTAATGTTTTTACCGATGCAGTGATAAACACTTTTATCACGATGGCTGAAAATCGCATTTTACGCGACGTGGATTTAGACGTTTTCAGACTTGAAGCTACGGGCACAACGACAAAAGGGAATAGGTTTTTAACGGCTCCCACCACGATTCTTACACATCGCTATTTGATGACAACAATAGCAGGGGTGCAGACTTTCCTAGAGTTTAGGGACACTTCTTTTTTAAAGGAGTATTGGTCGGATTATTCGATAGAAGGTGTACCAAAATATTATGCCGTATGGGACCAAGATACTTTCTACTTAGCTCCAACACCCAATGATAATATTGCTGTGCAAATGGGGTATATAAGTAGGCCCGCGCAGCTTTCCCCAACAACTCCAACAACGTGGATAAGCACTAATGCGCCGGAAGTCATGTTGTATGCCACTTTAATTCAGGCATACAGCTACACTAAAGGGCCAACAGAGATGCTTCAATATTTTGAAGGCAGCTACAAGCAGGCTATTCAAGGTCTTGGAATTGAGCAACAGGGTCGTCGCAGAAGAGACGAATACAGAGACGGTATTATTAGGATACCACTTAGGTCGGAGTCACCCGGACCATGATGAGCACAGCAGGCGGAATGGAAGTAGGAATAGTAAAAGTAGGCACTATATCGGGACGGGGTTTTACCCCGGAAGAAATAGCGGAACAAGCGCTCGATCAAATTATCTCTATTGGTAATAACTCGCACCCTGTTATTCAGGCGCAAGCAGAAGCTTTTAGAAAAGAGATTGGGAGTGTATTAGTTGCGTATTTAAAACAAGCTGTGGCGTCGCATAACACCACATTAACCAACCGTTTTCGGGATGCAGGACATCCAGAATTAGTTAAATTATTAGAGGTATAAAATGGCTATTACAATCGCAACAGCAATGCCTACATCGTTCAAGGTAGAGCTTCTTAAAGGTTTGCATGATTTTACGGCGGGCAGCGTTACATTCAAGATGGCGCTTTTTACAGCTACAGCTTCGGGTAGTGGTACTTACGGTGCAGCAACCACTAACTATTCTGAGATGGGTGCAGATGAGCTTGCTACTGCTACGGGATACACCAGACCGGGCGAGTTTCTAACGTCTGTTACCCCTACTGCTGATAGCACTACAGCAATCTTAGATTTCGCCAACGAAACGTGGGGATCATCTAGTT
>TARA_B110001454_G_C12723072_1_pt1 | contig 15229 bp, 21 predicted proteins | sample TARA_B110001454 | Tara Oceans TARA_B110001454 (sample SAMEA4397004) | marine metagenome | biome: Polar Biome; feature: [MES] marine water layer (ENVO:01000295) within the mesopelagic zone...; material: water (ENVO:00002006), including particulate matter (ENVO:01000060) such as...... | reverse complement strand
ATCTTAATTGGCCTTAGCCGCAGGCTAAGGGACCAGTTCATTCAATTTTGCCGGAGCCTTCAATCGGGACCGTGAAAGCGCCACTGGATAGCGAACCTTTTAGTTTGTAATCACGGATTGATTTGAAAAGGTAATTTTCAACAGCGGCCCGCGCCGATTTGTAATCTAATTTTACAGGGATCATTACGTGAGTCATGTCGTTCGATTTTAGTTCTACTTTTTTGTCGTAAACGCCGCTGAAAAGGGAACTGTCGCCAATGGCTAAGTCATATTTAAATTTATCGATATTAAGAGCGGCCGAGTTAGGATTGTTAACTTTTAAATTCACTTCTAAATCGATACCTTCCATGCCGACTTTACCGATGTTGACGGACTCAACGTCTACCTTTGGGGGTTCGATTAAGCTTTGCAGGACACCCAGCGTTTCACAACCACTGAATGCTAAGCTGAATACAGATAAAAGAATGAAACAAGTTTTTTGAATAGATGATGTCTTCATGGAGGACATGTAAACATGAATTATTGACCGAAGCTAACAAAAGATGCGGGGCTAACTTTGATCATGGGCGCCAAGCGGCGACTGGCCTGTAATTTTGAAGTGAAATACAAGCTCAATAGCAGAGCTAAAAATATAAAAAACCAAGATGAGGGTTGTAAATATCTAAGCATAAATCCTACTTTTTGCCTTGCTTATAGATGTTATAATATTCTATCGCGCTGACAATACTTAAAATCGATGAAATCCAAAGAACGGCGTACCCAATTTGTCCCACTTTTTGAAAAATCTGGGTGAAAATCTGTGCATCGTATTGCCCGTGGTAAGAATTGCCCAATATCAATGCCGGAATGGCCCCCATTTGTAGGCCGGCTTTCCATTTTCCCGACGGCTTAGCGTCAATAATGATCTGATCCGCAGAGGCGACCGCACGAATGCCGCCGATGAAGGTGTCGCGAACAATCAATAGAATAACTACGTAAGGGTCAATAGCACCCTGAACCGTTAGGAAAATCAAAACACTAGAAACTAGGATCTTGTCAGTAACCGGATCCATGAATTTGCCCAAGTTACTGACCAGCTTCCACTTTCTTGCATAATAGCCATCGAAATAGTCAGTGATAGAGGCGAGTATGAATAGAACTGCGGCAACGATAGAAAAGAAAAAACGCGATTGATTTAGGCATAAAATAACGACAGGAACCGCGTACACACGGCTCATAGTTAGCTGCATCGGAAGTTTCTGTTTCCACAGAGGTAATGGTGTCGACACGAGGCCTAAGATGTAGGTCAGGCCCCCTGTTTTGTCATTTGAAAAAAGGAAATTGAAAAAAAGTATAAAGGGTGTAGATTTGGGGGCTAAATTAATGAAATCGGATAACATTTTTTCATACCAGCATCGCGTACAATTTTATGAAACGGACACCATGGGTGTTGTTCATCATACTAATTATTTACGCTTTTGTGAGGAAGCTCGTGTGGCCTGGGCGCACTCAGTTGGTTTGATTGATTACCAAAAGCCGGAAAGCGCCTCGCATTTTGCTGTTTTAGAGACGCGAGTTAAACATATTAAGCCATCGTTCTTCGGCGATGTGTTGACGGTTTGGTTGCAAGTTAAAATGGAAGGTATTCGAATTTATTTCCAGTATAAAATTCAAAAAGAGAGTGAGATCATTAGTTTAGCGGAAACAACGCATGTGTCACTCGATAAAAGCTTACGACCTCAACGATTAACCAAAGAATTTAAAAACGTGATGGAGACCCTAATATGGAAAGAAACCTGGCTTTAGAATTTGTACGTGTGACTGAAGCGGCAGCCTTAGCAAGTGCGCGTTGGATTGGGCATGGTAATGAAAAGGCAGCCGACCAAGCGGCTGTCGATGCAATGAGGCGCGCATTCGATACAGTTCGTATCGATGGTACGGTGGTCATTGGGGAAGGTGAGCGTGACGAAGCTCCGATGTTGTATATCGGTGAAAAGGTAGGTTTTAGAACGACAGAAGATTCTCCAAAAGTCGACATTGCGCTAGATCCATTAGAAGGAACAACAATCTGTGCAACGGGCGGCGTAGGATCCATTTCGGTGATAGCGCTAGCGGAACATGGAAACTTTCTACATGCCCCAGACACGTACATGGATAAAATAGCCTGTGGTCCAGCAGCTAAGGGCATGATTGATATTGATAAATCACCCACTGAAAATATCAATCGCGTGGCGGAAGCATTGAAGAAAGCAGTCAGTGACGTAACTGTTGTTATTTTAGATCGTCCACGCCACAAAGATCTAATTGCAGAAACTCGTAAAACGGGCGCTCGTATTCATTTGATCGGCGATGGTGATGTTTCCGCAGCTGTGGCAGCCGCATGGCCTGATAGTGGAATCGATTTATTAATGGGAATTGGTGGCGCACCGGAAGGCGTTATTTCGGCCGCAGCGATGCAATGTCTAGGTGGTGATTTTCAAGGTCGTTTGAAGTTTCGTAACGAAGAAGAAAAAGCGCGGGCTCTGAAAATGGGAATCAAAAATCTAGAGCAAAAGTATAAGATTGATGACCTGGCTCGAGGAAGTGTCATGTTTTGTGCAACGGGTGTTACCGATGGGCCGTTGTTGAAAGGTGTTAAATCTTTGCCTAAAAGCATGGCGCGCACTCATAGCATCGTGATGCGATCGAAAACGGGAACTATCCGTACCATCGATACGCTTCATAACTTGAGTACAAAACCTCTATAAGCTAGACGTTTTCAATTTGACTTCGTCTTGTCCTGTCCTTCAGAATTGAAGTATGGCAAAAGCACAGACAAGCGAAGTCTTCAAATGCACAGCAGATCAATTATATAAAATCGTTACTGACTATTCTAAATACCCCGAATTTTTATCCGAAGTAAAAAAATGCGAAGTTATCAAAGACGAAGGTTCTAAAAAAATCGTAGAGTATTCAGTGTCTATGGTAAAATCATTTAGCTATCGTCTGCAAATGGTTGAAAATCATGTTGAAAATGGTGTTTCAACGGTAACTTGGGACTTTATTTCTGGTGACGTGTTTAAAACTCAACGTGGTTCTTGGAAAATTGAACCGGAAGGCAGTCAATGCCGAGCTACCTACGAAGTGGAAGCTACATTCGGTATTTTTGTTCCAGGGCCAATTGCGAATACTTTGGTCAGTGTGAGTTTACCCAACATGGTTTCTAGTTATCACAAAAGGATACAACAACTTTATGGAAAATAATGATTCTTCAAATAAGAAGAATGATGGTCCTTTGTTCGAAGATGCAAAAGGGATGTTCTCAGAAACTTTGAAAAAAGTTTTTACAACAGGAGTCTCTGCTGCATTTATGACGGAAGAGAACATTCGTAGTTATTTACAAGAATTAAAGTTACCTAAAGAAATCCTAAATGTAATTATCCAAAGTGCAAATAAATCCAAAGACGACATCACTCAACGAGTGTCTAAAGAAATCATTGGAATTTTTAATAAAATTGATTGGATCAGTGAATTAAGTAAATTTGCAGAGACTCATAAATTTAAAATCAGTGCTGAAATCGATATCATAAAAAAAGAAACTAAAATAGAGCGCGTGGAAGTCATCAAAGATAACGATTAGTTTTTCTGTATTGGCGGAGGTTAAATAACGCTCCGATTAACATATAAGATCTTGAAAATACCGACCTTTAGTGAAAACATTTGAGTCTCAAATGTAAAGGAGCCGGGCATGAATTCATTAATTAAAATAGCGGCAGTAGTAATTTTGTTGTCTCAGAGCGTGTTTGCTAAAGATTTAGCGAGTCGTCTGGGCGTAGGCGTGAAAAACAATTCGTCTGAAGATGTTCCTGCTGTGGGTGTTGTTTACTATCCAAATCAAGATTTTGGTATCACTGGCGGTATTGGAATCGACACTAAAAAAGATCAATCTAAATTTGTTGTCAGCGGTGGCGTCCGTAAAATTTTGTTTCGTGAAAATCAGCTCAATTTTTATTTTGGTGGCCAAGTGGGCATCGTGAATTATGAAGGTGGCGGCGAAAAGCAAAATGGTTTTGAGTTGAATGCTGTGTTTGGTGCTGAGTTCTTTTTCACTGGTTTAGATTCGTTAGGGTTTTCTTTTGAAGGTGGTGCGGGTATTTCTTCGTTGAAAGACACTCGATTTAGAACCATCGCTGATTCCCCAATGCGTGCAGGAATTACATTTTACTTTTAAAAATAGTTTACATACTGAGGAGATAGATATGAAAAAAGTAATACTTACTAAAGATGCACCGGAACCAATTGGACCATACAGCCAAGCAATTTCAGCGGGACCATTTTTGTTTTGTTCAGGGCAAATAGCGCTAGATCCGAAGACCGCGCAAGTAGTGGGTCAGGATGTAAAAACTCAAACGGAACAAGTGATGAAGAATGTAGAAGCTGTGTTAACGGCAGGCGGGATGAAGTTTGAGAATGTTGTTAAAACAACAATCTTTTTAACTGCAATGAGTGATTTTCCCACTGTGAACGAAATCTATGGCCGCTTTTTCCCAAATAATCCGCCGGCGCGCTCAACTGTCGAGGTGCGTGGATTGCCAAAAGGTGTTCAAGTAGAAATCGAAGTTCTAGCATACAAGGCATAGGGCTAGCGCCAAGTAATGAGAAAGAAGATAGTTCTTTATTTTTCTAGTTTCCTTGTCGTCCTGTTTGTCATTATTTTTTATTTTGAATTTGTTTCTGTGAGTTCCGTGCGTTCGACTGCGTGGACCCATGTGTCCGAAGCTGACTGTGGCATTGTCTTAACAGGCGGGCCGGGTCGTATTCGTGAAGCCATGGATCTGCTGGCAAATAAAAATATTCGGAAATTAATTATTTCGGGGGTAAATCCCAATTCTGATATTAAAGAAATATTTCCGTTGTGGGCATTTTATCCTGAGGTGGATGAAAAAGACGTAGTTCTTGAGAAACGCAGTGAAACAACCTTTGGTAATGCGACTCAGAGTCTGCCGCTAGCTGAAATTCTAAACTGCCAAGATGTGATGTTGATCACGTCGGCATTGCATATGTACCGATCCAAACGAACCTTCTACAAGGTGTTTCCTAAGGTGATTGATATCAAAACCCACGTCATGGCTCGCTCTAGCGATACGGACTCAGCCTTTGATCGACTTCAAGAGACTTTTAAGTCACTGTTTTACTCTATCTGGGCATATTAAAAATGTTCAGTATTGAGAATCTTGATCAGGTCTTTATCAAAGACTAGACTAATATCGAGTTAGATATTGTAACAATTGTTCCGATAAAATTTGCATGAACATTGTCTGGGATCGAATAGAATCGTTAGGTCGTACCATCACGGAAAACTTAGAGTACACTCTAAAAATTTTCCTTATGATTTATCTTTCGTTCCGCGCCGCTTTCCTAGATCAGGCGCAAGGATTACGTCAAACTCTAAGCGTTCTTTCAACGCAGATTTATTTTACAGGGTGGCAAGCAATGCCCCTAATTTCAATTTTAGCATTAGGAACGGGCGGCATTTTGGTTATCCAAGGTATGACCAATTTAACTTTGTTAGGTGGTACAGAAATGCTGGGTAACTTGATTGTCGTCGTGTTAGTGCGCGAAATTGGGCCACTATTAACCGCGCTGGTTGTCATTGCACGAAGCGGAACTGCCGTTGCTACCGAAGTCGGCAATATGCGCGCGAATCGCGAAATCGAAGCTTTGGAGTCGATGGGTATAAATCCATTAAGCTATATCGTTTTCCCCCGCATAGTCGGAGGTATTGTAAGCGTTCTGTGTCTGGCTTTTTATTTCATGATTATCGCGATTTTTGGTGGTTACTTGCTCACGCAATTCTTCCATGACATTCCGTTTAGTTTCTATAGCGAAAATTTATTGCGTGCCTTTGGTAAAGAGGATGTCGCGATTTTTCTACTGAAGAACGGTTTTAGTGGCGTTATCATTTTCGTCGTATCGTGTTTCCAAGGTCTAAGTGTTAAGAAGAGTCCGCACGAGGTTCCGCAAGTCACTACGCAAGCCGTGGTGAAAAGTATTATTTATGTCACTGTATTTAATTTAGTTGTAACTGCCATTGTGTATCTGAACCAATTACAAAAACTAGGTGTTGTATGAGCGAACCAACCAAACTGATGCCACAAATTAAAAGTCTAAAATTTGAAAGTTTGTTCTTTCAGCATGAAACTCAAGATCCTATTTTAATGAATGCTGATTTTGAATTCCCTACAAATGAAAATGTTTTGATTCAGTCTATACAGGGTGCTGGAAAATCGACTCTGTTGCAGATCCTAGGTGGATTGATTGTGCCTCAATCAGGTAAATTCTTAATTAATGATTCTAACGTAGGCGAGATGTCATTCGAAGAATTTTTGCCGTATCGTTTGTCCATCGGGTACACATTTGACTATGGTGGTTTGATTAACAACCGCACGATCTATGAAAATCTAATGTTGCCGTTGCTGTACCACAAATTGGTTGAAGTCGAGGAAGCAAATCGGCGCGTAATGGAAGTTTTAAAATATTTTGACCTTGAGAAATTCAAAGACGAACGCCCTGCTCATATTCCCGGCCGCATAAGAAAAATTTCATGTCTGTTGCGTCCAATGATGACTCATCCTCAGGTTCTACTATTAGATGACCCATCAGTTGGTTTAGGGCAAGAGACAAGTCTGAAGTTTATTGACCTAATTAACAAGCATCGAGCAGAGCGAGGCTTGAAGCACGTTTTTATTTCTTCGTATGACGAAAAATTTATGAGCCACATAAATCATCTCACCATCCATCTGGATAACGGTTTGCTGTATGCGCCGCAGACGGAAGGGAATAAGGCAGTTAGTTTATGAAGGTAAAGTTTAACAAATTTGAACGGGTTGCTGGTTTATTTGTCCTGTTTGCGATAGTGGGCTGTTTCGTTATGGCAGTCAGTGTGGCGATTAAGCAAGGTTGGTTTGAAAAAAAAATCAAATTTGAATCAGTTTTCGTGTCGGCGGATGGGGTTCATCCGGGAACGACGGTTCTAATTGCCGGTCTTCGCGCTGGTGGTGTGGAAGATGTGGAACTTTTAGGTAACAACAAAATTCGTGTGACGTACTACGTACTGGGAAAATTTCATGAAAGAATCCGTGAGGATTCAAAAGCGCAGTTAGTGCGTCCATTTGTGATTGGTGATCGTGTATTAGAAATTTCTGTCGGTAGTGCAGAATTAAAAATCGCACAAGAAGGCGGGGTCATTGAATCGGAAGAAACTTTGGATTTGATGACTTTGTTGAGTGGTAAGCGTCTAGGTACGTCGTTGGAAAAAATTTCTGAAATGCTAAGCAATTTACAATTTTTATTGGAAGCCTTTCTTGATCGGGATCGTACAAAATCGATGTTAAGTATCTTCGATAAGCTTGATCCTTTGATGGGTAACATGAACGAAATGTCTGAAGAAGTGATTAAATTAAGTCGTCAGATGACTTACAAAGAAAATTTAAAGAAAACGATTTCACAAACGGCCGTATTAACCAAAGAACTAAATGTGATATTGCCGGAATTAAATCGTCAAAATCCAGAGCTGGCTAAAAACTTGGCGCAATTGACCAGTAGCTTGTCACAAATGACGGAAGATTTTAAATCCGTAACGACTATGCTTAAAAATTACGGTCCAGAAGTTCCAACAGTGGCGAAGCGGGCTTTGGAGGCTCTGGATGAAGCGACTATTTTGATGAAAGCAATGCAGAAAAATTTCTTCTTACGTTCTAATGTACAAGAAGTGACTAAAGAAGAGTCTGAAGAAATCAAGCAGGGAACTCGTCAACCAGCGCGTGAAAAACAGGGTGCTAAGCCTTAAAAAAAGGTCCTATTTGGTTTTGCGAACGACCTTAATGTTCGCTGCCTTTAGTATATCTGAATACAATTTTTTGATAACATCTAGCTGCGGGTCGTGAAACCCGGTGCTTGGTGTTTTGATCATACCATTATAAAAGGTAATGACGTCAGTTTCTTTGGATTTAGAGGGTTCTTCATTGCTAAAGGTCAACGTGACTTGAATTGTGCGCGAACCGTCCATTTTAATCATCATAGGGCCATCAATGGGTGTTGATTCGATGTCTTTGATGGTGCGGTTGATAAGATCTATGTCTGTAACAGTAACATCAACGATACCATTCTTCTTATTTGTCGGGTCTTTATAGTGAACGGTCATGTAGTGAGGATTTTTCAATTTAAACCAGGCGCGAGTCATTTTGTTGCTATCCTTTGTGAATGCAGTGAGCGTTGTCAGTAAAATCAACAATCCGATTTGAAAATGTGCTCTCATGACTTTGAAGTCTATTTCACAATCACCTTGCGTTGCAAGCCCCTATTTATTACTCTTGGGCATGGTCTTGTTTCTGTTTAAAAAGTTAATCCTATCAAATCGCGCAGGCAATCTGGTGCGACGGATTTCACGTCTATCGATGGTCAGTATCGGTGTTTCGACCTTCGCTTTTTTGTTGATTCTTTTTATTATGAACGGGATGAATAAAAGTATTGAATCACGCGTGATTTCACTAGAAGCGCATTTGACGTTAGTTCCAAAAGATAGAGCTTTACACAAAGGTTTGGAATCTGATCCAATTCTCACCGAGATTAAAAACTTGGGTGCTGAACGCTATTCATTGTTCGATACGCAAGATGTGATCATACGTACGATGGAAGGGCAATTCCGCGGCGCCATAGCGCAAGGGTTTGTTCGAAAAAGTTTCGAAAATTTGAATCAGAAAATTAAAGAGCAAAACGAAAAACATTTGAAAAAAAGTACTTCCATGTCGGCTGACGGGCAGATGTGGGAAGAAATGGATATTCCCGAATCGAACGAAATCATGATTGGAGTTGATCTAGCTCGCAGTTTAGGTGTGTTTGAGGGGGATTATTTAATGGTGTTGCCACCCGAGAGTCTGGTTTTGGCCATGGGTGAAGTTCCTGTTTTTGAAAAGGTAAAAATTAAAAAAATTCTTTCGACAAATTTAGCTGATTTAGATTCTCAGTATATTTTTTATATGCGTGATTTGACATTGTCATCGCTAAGGAATTCCTTAAGTCGTCAAGTCGGTCTTGAAATTTGGTTAAAGGACGCCATGGATGCCGGTCGTTTTCAAAGCCGCTTGCAAGATTGGATAGACGATCATAAGGGTGAAGGTAAAAAGAATATAGATTGGACCATTCAAACTTGGATGGATCGAAACTCGGCATTGTTTTATGCATTGAAGTTAGAAAAATTCATGATCGGTTTATTTTTAGGACTGGCCGGCTTGATCGCATCGTTTTCTATTCTAACGGTATTGGCGTTATTAATTTCGCAGAAGAAGCGCGATATTGCGATGTTAAGAACGCTAGGCTTATCGCAGAAGGCAGCCATTAAATACTTTATTCAAATGGGTGTAGGTTTGTCATTGGTTGGGGTTTCTGTAGGGGCCGTGCTTGGTTTGGTCGTTGGATATTTGTTAGAGTGGTATCCGATCAATATTTTACCGGACATTTACTATGATTCGACGATACCGGCAAAGGTAAATTTGTTTTTATTCTTTACTGTTCTTTTTGTAACGACATTGGTCGCATTCTTGGGTTCGTATTTGCCAACCAAGGCTATCGAGAAGATTTCTCCGGCGGAAGTTTTAAGAATGAAAAATTAGCCGCGTTTTCGCGCGGCTGATATCTAAACGAAAAACTAAACAGAGATTTGGAAATCGCGAAGTGTGTCGTTCAGTGACGTTTTTAAATCAGTACTTGCCTTACGCTGACCAATAATCAGAGCACAATTCACGCCGTAATCACCCGCTGGGAATTTCTTGTTGATAGTCCCTGGGATAACGACAGAATTCTTAGGAACATAGCCTTTATATTCTTTAACTTCAGAATTAGAAACATCCAAAATTTTAGTGCTGGATGTGATAGTCACACCGGCGCCGATCACGGCGCCTTCTTCAATGAATACGCCTTCGACAATAATGCAACGTGATCCGATAAATACATTATCTTCCACAATCACTGGTTGAGCCTGAGTTGGCTCAAGAACGCCGCCAATACCGACACCCCCGGACAGATGAACGTTTTTTCCAATTTGACCGCAAGAGCCCACGGTCGCCCACGTGTCGACCATTGTTCCAGAATCAACATAGGCACCGATGTTCACATACGAAGGCATCATAATGCAGCCTGAATTTAAAAACGATCCGTAGCGAGCAATAGCGGGGGGGACCACGCGTACACCTTCGGATCCAGTCCATTTCTTCGGTGCAATTTTGTCGTAGTAGTTAAACTCGTTAGTCTGCATTATCTGCATTTTTTGAATGCGGAAATACTGAAGGATAGCTTTTTTAACCCACTCATTTGTTTTCCAGCTTTGTGGACCAGTTTTGCCAACGATTTTTTCAGCGACCCGCAGTTTCCCGTGGTCAAGAAGTTGAATCACTTCTTTGATTGCGGATGTGTCTTCGGCAGAAATGTCGTTGATGTTCATGCCGTCTTTTAAATCTTTATCTATTTTTTGAATCACGTGTTCTAAGATCATGAACGTTTCCTTTTTTCAGTTTGTTTTAGGCAATCAAGTAAACCGGGAACGTGAATTTTGTTAATTTCATGGAAATCAAGTTCACGTTGAATTTCATAAGTGATGGTCGAGATCTGTCTTTCCTTGCCCGCGTAAGTTCCTAAGCTACCCGGAGTCGGATAGCCGATATCAGGTTCGATCGAATAGCCCGTGTGCTTTTTAATAATCTCAGCCTCTGGTTCGCAGTCTGGCCCATTGATGTTAATCATGGGGTTCCAAGAATGGAGGCTGATAATCAAATCAAATTTTACGGTATCGAGCAATTGCACTAAGCCTTTATTCTCTGGCTCACTGCACGCAGATTTTCCAGGAAAATAGCGCTCTTTTGCAGCTACAGGTGACCAGTCTTTTGTAGGAAGATTTCTATTTAAATCGACGCCGTTGGAATTCATGCGGATTTTATTCAGTACGCCTTCAGGATTAAATTCAGGAATCACAGTGACCTGAAGTTTGTAATGAAACGATTCATTCAAAGCCGCAAGCACGCCCTGTGCCGCAATCACACCTTCGGGTTCATCTCCGTGTACGCCGCCGATAATTAGGGCGCGAGGGCCCTCAGAACCGAACGAGTATTTAAAAATAGGAAGCTGTTTTGGAGTGCGAGCAAATAATTCCATTTTCATAGTAAAACCATCCTGGCCAGTAAATTAATGAGATTCAGCTAAAAACTCAATAGCATTTTAAGGTATTTCGTAATAAATTTGGCTTTATGTTTTTGGGGGCATCTGTCGATGGAAAAAGAGTTCTTGGTTTATAAAAATGGCGAGTTGGTATTTTTAGGTGATAAAGCGGAATACAAGCTAAGCCAATTGACTAAGAATTATCAAGGGCCCGTGTTTTTTTACAATTTAGATTTTGTCCGTGCGCGCGTACAGCAAATGCAAAGCGAGCTAAAGGATGTTCGTTTATTCTATGCATTGAAAGCCAATTCCAATCCTGATGTGCTCAAAGTGTTCAAAGATCACAATGTAGGTATTGATGTCGTTAGCGGTGGTGAAATTCAGCATGCGATTAAAAATGGTTTCACCTATCAACAGCTAGTGTACAGCGGAGTTGGGAAAACCCGTAAAGAATTAGAATTAGCGATTCGTAACGACATTCATCAAATTAACGTCGAAAGCATTCCTGAACTGCAGCGTATTGGTGAAATGGCGAAAAAAATAGGTAAGAAAGCCAATGTTGTATTTAGAATTAATCCTGATATCAGTATTCAATCTCATCCCTATATTGCGACAGGTTTAAAAGACAATAAGTTTGGAATCGACACGGGCCAATTAAGTGACGTCATTGCCACGGCCCGCTTGCATACGTCGTCGGTGTCTGTGCGAGGTATTTCATTGCATCTGGGTTCCCAAATGCTGGAGTTTTCAAGTTTGAAAGACTCGCTGGCGAAATTGAAACCTTTGTTTTTAAAACTAAGGTCAGAATTTCCAGAATGTCATCGATTTGATTTTGGTGGTGGCCTGGGTATTCACTATGAAAAACAGGATTTAAATTCTGAACATAATTTGCTAAAACAATACGCTGAAACTGTTTTCTCGGAATTGAGTCAGTTGAAGCAAGACATCCCAGGGCTTGAAATCCAGTCCGAACCAGGTCGTTGGCTAGTGGGACATTGCGGAGTTTTAATTTCACAAGTTCAATATGTGAAGAAAACACCTCACAAAGAATTTATTGTTTTAGATTCCGGAATGAATCATTTAATTAGACCGTCGCTATATGAAGCCTATCACAGTATTCATTCACTAAAACAATCGGATGTGAATAAAAAGTATGACGTCGTCGGTCCAATCTGTGAAAGTGCTGATTTCTTTGGTAAAGACCGCGAGCTACCTGAAGTAAAACAAGACGATTTTATCGTCGTTCGTGATTGCGGTGCTTACGCAGCGACCATGTCGAGTGATTACAATTTGCAAGATCGCGCTTTAGAAATCTCGAGCGCACATTCATGGCTGTCCTTCATAGACATTGGGACCACCTAGATTTCTAAATTCCAATGTATGAGTTGTTCCTAACAAAATCATTTTTGCAACGTCAGTAACGAACTCCACACGGTCCGTGGTGTAGAGAATAATATGCCCGGGTGGTGAGGGTTCGGTCTGAACACATTGGTTAGCCATCAGCTGTTGAGTCAGTTCGGCTTCAGAGCTGACAAGCCTAATATTAGGGCCAAAGTAGTTTCGAAAAGCTTGGTGTAGTAACGGGTAGTGGGTGCAGCCCATAATCAAGGTATCGATACCGGCATCACGCATGGGGTGTAAATAGCGATCGATGATTAAATCGGTCGCTGGATCATGAAACAAACCTTCCTCAACCAGAGGAACAAATAACGGGCAGGCTTGCGAAAATAATTCACCAGTAAAACCCATGCCGCGAAGTTCATGTTCGTAGACACGCGAATTGATGGTGGCTTTGGTTCCAATAATACCGATTTTGTTATTGCGAGTTTCACGCAAAGCTTGAATAGCCCCTGGCTGAATCACTTTAAAAACCGGACGACCATTAAATGAATTGTCGGGAAATTGCGCTGAAGCAGAATTACAGGCGATGATAAATGCCTGGCAGTTGAAATGACTTAAGAAATTAAGATTTTCCTCGGTGTAAGTGCGAATGGTCACGCCCGATTTAGTTCCGTAGGGTAATCGGGCCGTGTCGCCTAGGTAAATCCACGATTGCGACGGGAACGTCAGACACAGTTGTTTTAAAACTGTTAGGCCTCCCACGCCAGAATCAAAGACACCAATGGGGCCCATTATTTATTTAAACCATGAGCTCGTGATTCGCTCATACCAGAAGATGACATTTCTATGAAGCGCGCTTTTTCGCACAGTTCCTCGATGGTTTGTGCGTTTACATAGGTCATACCTGAACGGATACCGCCAGATAGTTCCATAATCACATCTTTCACGTGGCCTTTCACAGATACGGTAGTTGATTCACCTTCGGGCGCCATGCCTTCCGGAACACCGCCACGCCAAGAATCTTGTGCAGAACGGGAGGCCATACCACGGTATTGCTTGCGGCCGTTTTTGATTTCTCCCGGTGTTTCAATTGTGCCTGAAAGCATACTTCCTAACATCACAACGTTCGCACCAGCTGATAGAGCTTTGACGATATCGCCGGATGTTTTAATGCCGCCATCTGCGATAATAGGAACATTTTTTTCTTTACCCACTTCGGCACACAACGCAACAGCTGTTAATTGCGGAACGCCCGCACCCGTGATGATACGAGTTGTGCACATGGAACCAGGACCGATACCGACTTTGATGGCGTCGGCGCCCGCTTCAATTAATTCTTCGGTTGCTTCCGGAGTGGCTACGTTGCCAGCGATGATGTCTGTTTTTGGAAAGTTGTCTTTGCACCATTTCATAGTTTCTAGCATTTGCACCGAGTGACCATGAGCGATGTCGATAGTTAATATTTGCACGCCCGCTTCCACTAATTTTTTCGCGCGATCACGGAAATCTTCGTTAACTCCGATGCTGGCAGAAATCAGTTCTACATTGGCTTTGCGGATAGCATGAACGTGCTTAACTTGCTCTTCGATAGTCATAAATCGGTGCAGGATGCCAAGGCCGCCTAATTGAGCCATAGCGATGGCCATATCTGATTCTGTGATGGTGTCCATGTTGGCCGAAATAATAGGTAAATCAATACTGTAATTGCGTGTCAGTTGAGTTTTTAAAGAGGGATCTTTACGTGAACGCATGTCTGATTTGGACGGAACGATCAGAACATCATCAAATGTTAGACCTTTCATACGCGTACGAACTTGTTGCCATTTAAAAAGTAATTCCATAAAAACTCCCTGCGATTTTCTGCTAGAATCAGACTGGGTTGACGGACACTGTTCCCATCAGTTGAGTGTTATCCCGAATGTAAATTTCTGCTAAAAGCAGAAAGGCAAACAGGCTTAAGCTCCCGTTGAAAACACTGACCAGCAAAGCCAGCATCGGAGTTTCATTAAAATCCTTATAAGAATCAAGGATAGAGCTAAGCATTATAGGAAATACAAGGTAGAAGGCAACAAAGACGAAACAGGTTGCAAGCCAGTTTTTACGAAAACTCGCCTCGGAGGCCTCTAGTGCGTCAACGGCGCCTTTATCATATTCTGGATCCAAGTAGACAATGATGGGAACATACGAATAAGAAATAAATTTATACAATCCGGGCAGAATCAATGCCAAGAACCACCATGTCGTTTTCCCCCAACTTCGCAATGTCTCTATGAACAGCTGATTGGATGGGCTGCCTTCAATTTGGTACTGGGGTGATCCGTTCTTTTTATTGCGCAAATAACTAAGCGCTAACAGGGTAATCAAAGTGGGAAATATAATTCCATTTAACAAATGAAGAGAAGCATATCCAATCAAAGTGGCCGTACTTGGATCTGAACTGTTAACCACTCCCTCTATCTTTTTTACTAAAAAATGCTCAAAAATGGAGCTGATCCAGAAGAATAAAATGATCGGAATGAGGAAAAGTTTTAGTTCGATGAGTTTTTTAAAGGCATTTTTGAAAAGCATGAAATAATTAGATATTTCTTGATGACAAAGCTCAAGAAAAATGATTTTTTAGTGATTCATTTTTGCAATTGCATGCGCCCCGGTGGTGAAACTGGTAGACACACAGGACTTAAAATCCTGGGCTTCGGTCAAACGGGCGTGCCAGTTCGATTCT
>TARA_B110001454_G_scaffold219062_1_pt1 | contig 15326 bp, 15 predicted proteins | sample TARA_B110001454 | Tara Oceans TARA_B110001454 (sample SAMEA4397004) | marine metagenome | biome: Polar Biome; feature: [MES] marine water layer (ENVO:01000295) within the mesopelagic zone...; material: water (ENVO:00002006), including particulate matter (ENVO:01000060) such... | reverse complement strand
TTATGACAAGTGTAAAACTTCCAACAATTGAAAATGTTATCAAACATTATAATATTCCATTTGAAGATTTTGGTGTTTTTATTTTTCATCCTATTACAACAGAATTAGAAACATTAGAAGATCAGATAAATCAGATAGTTTCAGCGTTAATTGATTCAAAGAAAAATTATATCGTTATTTATCCTAATAATGATTCAGGAACAGAAATAATTCTAAAAAGAATTAGTGAATTAAATGATAATAGAAAATTTTCTATATTTCCATCTATTCGTTTTCATTCTTTCTTAACAATATTAAAAAATGCTGAATTTATTATTGGTAATTCTAGTGCGGCGGTTAGAGAGGCAGAAGTATTTGGCACACCGTCAATAAATATTGGAACAAGACAAAAAAACAGAAGTAAAAATGAAGAGATAATTAATGTTGAACCAAAAAAAGAAATGGTACTAGACGCAATTAACAGTCTTAAAAATAAGAAAATTTCTAAGAGGAATCTGTTTGGTTATGTAGAAAATACAACTGAAAAATTTTTAAAGATTTTAAAAAATTCAGATATTTGGGACGTTTCTATTCAAAAACAATTTATTGATATGAAGGATACTAAATCGAAGTGATGTAATGAAACCAATTTGTTTTATTGCTGCGAGAGGAGGTTCTAAGGGAGTACAAAATAAGAATATAAGAATAATTGGAGGTAGACCTCTAATTGCACATACAATTGAAAAAGCAATAAAATCAAAAATTTTTAGTCGTGTCATTGTTTCTACAGACAGTAAAAAAATTGCATGTATTTCAAAAAAATTTAATGCTGAAATACCATTTATGAGACCAAAAAATCTTGCAACAAATAATGCAGATGGAAAAGATGTCATATTACACGGAATAAAAAAGCTTAATTCACTGGGTTACAAATTTGATATTCTTGTTTCTCTAGACTGTACTGTTCCATTCATAAAAATTTCAGATATTAAACGATCTATAGAATTAATGAAAAAAAAGAAATCATCGGTAATATGTAGTGTTTACGAACAGCATCTTAATCCATATTTCAATATTGCAGAAATAAATTCTAAAGGTTATTTACAATTAGCAAAGAGTAAAAAAAACAGACCAAGAAATCGTCAGGATGCACCTAAAGTTTACCAGATGAATGGACTTTATACAATTAATACAAAAGATTTTGTTAAAAATGGGAAAAAAATATTTGATAAGATGCATCCACTTGTAGTTGATATCGAAACTGGTTTGATGATTGATACAAAATTTGAATTCAAACTTGCGGAATTAATTATGAAAAATAAATTAAATAAATTCTTTAATAAAAAATATCAATAATTTGACAATACTATCTACTAGATTCATTATCTAACGAAATAAGTTTTAATGACTTTTTTGTTGATAAAACATAGTTTTGAATTAATGAGTTTTTTAAATTTTCTTTGTATGTATTTAATATTTTTTCATTGAAATCTTTGTTTTTATAATATTTTGAGTTAGACACATTCCATTGTTTAACTCGTTTTAATTCCTTGCCTTGTTCTACCATAAGCAATATTTTTTTTAATACTTTAACACTTTCTTGTATGACTTTACAACCTACAGTGTGTACAGTATCACCAACTTGAAAATTTGGAGTTACATGAGTTATAATATCGCCAGTATCAATACCAGGATCTAGATGTAAAATTGTTGAACCGACATACTCTAATTCTTTGTTAACAAATGGCCAAAAGTTTGTTCCACTTCCACGATAATATGGTGATAATCCCAGATGCAAATTTATGAATCGATTGGGCTTTAAAGATAGGAGAGGCTCCTTGATAATAGATGAGCCAAAAACTAACATTAAATCAGGATTAAATTCTTTTACAGTCTCATAACTATGTTCTAAACTTGCTTCTTTGTACATTAAATCCAATATATTACCAGTCTTGAAAGAATCATTACCAGAGAAAAATTTTCTCTCAGTCAATGTTCGTAAATTAAAATGTTCATCAATAGGAGATAAAACTTGATTTTTTTCCTCATTTGGTGGATTACTTTCATGATGTTCACAAATTACTAGTGCATCATCAACGCATTCAGATAGAGTATTTGCCAAATATTTGTGTCTTATTTCATTACTAGTTAATATTGCCAGTTTCATAATGAATTGCTTTTTTCTATTATGTTAGATAAGGTGTTCGATAAAGTATCAACAGTTTCATTGCCTTTTGGTTGATATCTTCCTATTTCAAGAGGAGATGTATTTTGAAAATTAACTATTTCTTCAACTGTGAAAGCTAATTTGTATTCGTTTGTAGAATTGAGTAATTTAATGGATGATAAACAATCCTTTTTTTCACCGAAAGGATAGCTGATGGCATTAACGGGTGTATTAAATTCACTTTCTAGATATTTTTTAGGAAAAATCATTTCATTGTAAAATTCATCTTTGTTTAAACTTGTTGCAGATACTGAAATATGCGTATGTGTGTGAACGCCAATTGAATGACCCATTTCTATCATTTCCTTAATTTGATCTCTACCAAGATGAATTTTTTTTATAATATCGGGATAATTATTCAGAAGTAAATTTTCATATATGTATAATAATACATTTCTAGATTTAATATAATCCAGTTTATATTTAAAAATCGATTTTAGTTCTTGAATTTTTTTCCAAACATTATCTTTTTCCGGATTATATACTAAATGAAATCCAGTATTATATTCAAAATAATCTAAAGCGTTTTCATATATTTTTAAAAATTTTTCAAGACCATAAATTGCTATACCATAATGTATTATCATTGGATTTGCAGGTAATGTTTCTTTTATTATACAAGTAGGAATAAAAAATGTCGCTTTAATTTCATTATCATTAAGAATTTTTGCTGCATTATAATGATCGAATAAACCATCATCAAAAGTGATTAGCATTTTATATTTTTCATTATTAAACTGTAAATTTTCATATGAAAATTTTTCTACATCATGTAAAGAGATAATCTCAAAATTATCTTTTATCATTTTAATTTGGGCTTTAAATTCTTGTTCTTTTGTACCTATAATTCTAGGGAATGGATCATTTGTATCAGAACGAACATAATGATAACATAATGACAAATAACCTATCTTATTATCAGATTTTTCATTTTGTAGATACATACTAGTTATTGTTGAAGTAATTTTAACTCATTATATAAGTGCAAAAATTATAAAAAGAAAAAAGTCTAATTCACCATGCAGTCCAACCACCATCAATGATTAGATTAGAACCAGTCATATACGAAGATGCATCAGAGATCAAAAATAATATTGCTCCTTTGTAATCTTCTTTTTTAGCCATTCTACCCAAAATTGTTTTTTTAGAATAATTCTTTATGAATTCTTTATTTTGGTATGAATTATCCTGAACACCTCCAAGTGTTAATGTATTTACTCTAACATTTTTTGAGTGCCAGTATGCAGCAAGGTATTTTGTCAGATTAACTATTCCACCTTTTGATGTGGCGTATGATACAGGAGAGTTTAGTTTACTAGAACCATAAATTCTTTGATCAGCACCAGAAATTCCATAAATTGAAGATATATTTACAATAACACCCTTTTTTTGTCTTGCCATAATTTTTCCAAATTCTTGACAACAAAAGAAAACAGCGGTTAGATTCAATTCAAGAGATTTATTCCAAACATCTAGAGGGAAATCTTCAAAAGAATTTTTACCATTTTTTGATTGTTGTTTTGCATGGTTAAGAAATGCATTATTTACGAGACCGTCAACATGACCAAATTTTTTATTCAGATTATTTGCTAATTCTTTTACTTCCTTTTTAGAAGTAATATCAGTATCAACAGATACAGGATTTGTATGATATTTATTATTCAATTTTTGTTTTAATTTGTTATTTTGTTTTGAATTTGTATCAACTAGAACAAGCTTTGCACCTGCATCACTCAGTATATCAGCATATTGTGAACCAAGTAGACCTGCGCTTCCAGTAAGTACAACCACTTTTCCAGAAAGATCAAATAACTTGTTTACTCCTTTGAATTTCATATCTTTATCATTCTCCTTGATTTGGATGATTTTTTCATAGCTAAAGCAATTTTCATTGTTTCAATTCCTTCATCAATACTATTAATGGTTTTTTTCCTATCTTTGACACATTTCAAAAAATGACGTATTTCGGAAATATACATATCATTTCTTTCAAAATTTTCTATTGTTAAAACATTTTGCCATTTTTGTTTTTTGTTCAAGAAAATCTTAACTTGATTTGTATCAGAATTCCAATAGATAGTTCCATCCTTACCTTTAATTTTACAACTACGAAATTCAGGTCTTTGGAAAAAATCTAAATGAAGTTCTGCAAAAATATTTTTTTTGAAACAAATTATTCCTGAACAATAATCCTCAGAAGAGATTTTTAGATCACTAAATTTTCCTGAGATACTAAATAACGAATGAGGATTACCAAAAATCCAATACAAATAATCTATATCATGAATCATTGTGAGTATAACACCCCCGCCAAGATTTTTTTTACTTGCATATCCTTGAAAGTAATCTTCTTTAGGATGCCAATCTGGCAAATATGTTCCCAATTCTGATTGAATTGATATCACTTTACCAATTTTATTTTGTAGAACTAACTGACGAATTTTTGTTATGCAAGGATGAAAACGTAGATTACATCCCATTTGTGTGATTAATTTTTTCTTTTTAATGATTTTTTTTAATTCATTTACTCCATTCGTAGAATTTGATAATGGTTTTTCAATAAACAAGTCTAAACCGTGTTTTGCAAGTTTTATTGCTAGAGGGATATGAAGAGAAGTAATATTGGTAATGAAAGCAATTTCAGGTTTTTCTTCCAGACATTTTTCAATAGAATTATAGACATTAATTTTATTTTTCTTTAAGAATTGATCATTTTTTTGTTTTGAAAATACTACGAATTGAAACGGGGTATGTTTAAGCAGGTTTTTCAAATGTCGTTTTCCAATTGAACCATAGCCAACAACCAATATTTTCATAAAAAATCTCTCTTGTGGGCGGTTTTAGCCTTATCTGCTAAATTATATGATTAATTGGTTGTAGGGCATAGATGATTTTTTGTTGTTGGAACCCTCCAACATTAAATTTAACAAAAATTTCCTTCAGATTATTGTCATTTTTTGTATTTTTGTTAGTCTGAGTTTCAGTTTTTATCAAAAAATTTTCTATAATATTGAAACCAGAAATTTTAAAGAAATTCTCCCATTCAAAGAATCTATATTCATGTTCACCATCATCTTTACGAAGAAGAACAGTATCTTTTGGTCTGAATGAACGTTCTAGAAATGATTCATCGTATTGAATATTTAACATTCTTTCTATTTCATTATCTGAAATTGAATTATTATGAACTTTATCAATTATAATTACAAAACCATCATTTTTTAGTACTCGTTTACATTCTTGTAACGATATTATTGGATCACGTGCATGATGAAGTGAATCCCAAAAAATTATAAAATCTAACGAATCATCTGGTAAATCAATATGATTGAAATCACCAACTACAGAAATTATGTTATCAGGTTTTTTCCCAAGAATAAATGTTTGAACCTTTTCGTGGCATGTTTTAACAACTTCTTCAACAATCTCTAGACAGAAAATCTTTTCAGGATTGAAAAATTTCATAATGCATGATGAAATTAATGAGACCCCACCACCTAGATCAATACCTTGTCCATGAAATATATTTTTTGAATTAGGTATTTGTTGGAGAATGTAATCAACACCTGCTTCATCAATTAGTGTATAATCTTCTATAACTTTAGAGACATCTCTTGAAGTATCACCTACAACTAAGAGTTTGTTAGTTGTATAACCATAATCTAATTCTAAATCACGTTTCCACTTTAGAATTTCCATATAAAATAACAATAAAATGAAGTTTATTATTTCTATGGTGAATGAATAGAATTGTACATATATAATAGAATTTACTGTGTCAGATATGAAATATTGTTCAAACTGCTTAATGCCAGATACTCGTCCTGGAATAAAGTTCATTGATGGAGTTTGTGTGGCATGTATTCATTATAAAAAGCAAAAAGAGACTAATTGGAATGATCGTAAACAAGAATTAGAAACACTATGTAAAAAATATAGGACTTCTAATAGAGATGAATACGATTGTGCAATAGCAGTTTCAGGAGGAAAAGACTCACATTTTCAAGTATATATCATGAAAGAGATAATGAAGATGAATCCTATTTTGTTAACTGTAGAGAATATTCATCCAACTGAAACAGGAAAGAAAAATATTCAAAATCTGTCAGATGCATTTGATTGTGATATTATAAAGTATGAGTTAAACGATGTGAAAAAAGAATTATTCAAAAGAGTTGGAAGATATACCTTTGAAGAATATGGTTTTCCAACATGGTATATTGATTCATTACTTTATACATTTCCAGTTAGAAAAACAATGGATTTGGGTTTGAAATTACTTGTTTATGGAGAGGATGTTAATTATACATATGGTGGAAAATATGATGAAGAAACACCATCAGCAATGATGCAGCCAAAAAATGATGTTGTGCGATCGATGCATACAGAAATGATTGAAAAAGGAATTGTTTCAAAAAAAGAAATTGTAAACAATACCAGTCCAGAATATGAAGAATGTGTGGCAAACGGACTAGAACCAATTTATCTTAGTTATTTTGTTCCTTGGAATTCACATCATAATTTTGAAGTTGCTAAAAGATGGGGATTCAGACATCTAGGTCATGAATACAAACGAGAAGGAGCAATAGAAGATTACAATTCTATTGATTCTATAACATATTTGATAAGTGAGTTTTTGAAATATACAAAATACGGGCATTCATCAACAACACAAATGGCATCAAGATGGATTAGATATGGAATGAAAACTAGAGAAGAGATGATACCAATTGTTAAAAAATATGACAAAAATCTTGATCAAGGAATTGTTGAAGGATTTTGTGAGATTATTGGAATGGGAATAAGAGAATTTTATGATGTTTTAGATAAATGGTATAACAAAGAATTGTTTGTACAGGATCAAGATAAAATTTGGCATGAAAAATTTGAAGTTGGTAAAGGTTTATGATTCTAATTTAAAGATTTTAGAGTTTCTGCAAGTTTTTGGGAAGCAGTACCAGGATTAATTAGATAATTTGCTACATGATTTTTTGAATTTTTAAGCAGGTTTTGCCGTAATGGTTCATTTGATAGCATATTTGAGACAGATTTTTCTATATCATCAGAATCATGAATGGATAAAATAGAGTCATCTTTTACGCATTCAAATTCATAAATTTTGTTCTTGATAATTATATTCATAGTAGGGATACCAAGTATTAATGACTCCAAAATTGAAGTAGATAATCCAACTCCATGTGGTTCAATGTGTATTACTGTGTTTGCAGTTTTTAAATGATCAAGTAAAGATGATGATTGAAAAATGGGTATCGTTTTATCAAAATTTTGGAAAAATTGTTTAATAAAATCTGTAGATGGATCTTGGGTGGGATGTAGTTTAACAATTACTTCCATGTGCAGGTCAGATAAAATTTGTAATAATTTTTTAACAAGAGTTTCATACAGTTCAAATGTTTCGGTGTTTGTCAGACCACTATAATTTACAATTGGAGAAGGTAAAATTAATACTTGATTTTTCTTTTTTTTATGTAATTTTTGTTCTAATTCAAACAAAACATCATGTCGTGGACTACCTACTTGAATAATTCTATTTTGTTCAATGTTTTTAACTTTTGTTAGATAATCATTTTGGATTTTTCCCCATACTGCAATTTTATCTTTGAATGAATCGTACATGTGGAAAATATCAAATTTAGAAAGTTCATTTGTAAAATTAGCATAACCGTGTTCAAGTAAAATATGCGGAGTTTTATTATTATTAATTTTTAAAATAACATTTTCAGATTCACTATTCGTATATAGAGAAACAATTGATTTAAAATTATTTTTTTCTAGTGTATTTTTAGAAAGAATAATTAATTTTAGATATTCTTCTATTCTTGATTCATAAATTACGCTAAGATGTTTTTTTATAATTTTCCAAAATTTGCAATTTTCAAAGACAAATAGATTAGTAGATAATTCATTGTCAGACCAAAATTTCTTTAGTTCATTCTTGAAAAATTGAGTTTTTTTAGAAATTTCATTTTTATGATCATTTATGAATTCATGTTGATTGATTATCTTACATCCATATTTTTTTACAATTGATAATGATTTGTAATTATATATTGCAGGTTTTCTAGTATTCAACAAAATTATGTCAATATTCTGATTTCTCAATTGTTTGAATAATTTTTCATATGTGATGGGATTAAATTCAAGTAACAGAATACTATTCTTAGTAGATTCTTTAAATGAAACATTTTGTAACAGTAGGCCTTTTTCATACCATTTTTTAATTTGATTTAAACGATTTCGTTTTACTTCAAGAGAAAGTGGTATTCTACCAAATTTTATATTTATTTGATATTTATCAAAATATGATTTTGATATAATTATTTTTGGAAAAGTTTCAATAGAATTATTTGATATGTCAGGGATTATTTCAAAAAAATCTTTTAACGATTCAGAACAAATTATTTTTTCGCAAGTAAAATTTTCTAAAATTCGTTTAACGTATACTAATTTTTGTAAGCTTTCTAAAAATAGATGACGTGATTCGTTATGATCATATACACTAAGAACATTAATCCCATGGAAATATAGATTTTCTGGAATTTCAGATTCATCATACCATTTTTGTAATTTTACTGATTGTTCAAAAATAATATTTTGATCATTTGGAGTAATGAATGATTCACCAATATTATGAGGAATATTTTTTTGTTTTAAGGAAACATGAGCTTCATTACTAAGCGTGAAAATTTTATTATCCTCTAAATTAATTTTTTCAACATGAAGTTTTTCAATATCATAAATATCCTCGATAAAGAAAATTTTTTTGTAATTATGAATTTGTTCTGTCATAGTAAAGAGTTAGTTTCTTTTCCATTGTTCCCAATCATAATCATCGAAAATGACATTTTCCATTTCATTATCTTTTGGTCTCCAGGCAACATCAGCAAGTGTAAGAATTCGTGCAACATCATTCCCTAAATTAATATGGGATGAAGCAATATTTTTTGGGATGTACACTAAAGTTGGATCATCAGAAGTTGATTTAATCTCATGATATTTCCCTTGTTTATCTTTTACAATAAATACTACACTTCCATGAATACATGAAAAATAACTATTACGTTTAGTATGAACATGTGGACCTTTAACTTCTCCGGGAAGTACAGAACTTACATACACCATTTTTGGTTCGTGATAGAGTAAATGATCCCAATCACGCCATATTACTGTCAATGAGCCATTTTCATGATTATCAATGATATCTTTAGTAGGATGTTTCTCAAGTCTTATGATAGAAAAATCATCATCAGACATAATTTGAATCTGAATTGTTTCAAGCAATAAAAGTTTGGAAGAAATAATATCAAAACAATGAGATAGTGATATGATTTATAACGATATTTTATTAATAAAGAGGAAAAGTGTTTCATATGAAACTTCTAGTTACGGGTGGACTTGGTTTTATTGGAAGTAATTTTATTTTAAAATTACTAAAAAGGGACGATATTGAGATAACTAATATTGATGCAGAATTATTTGGTTCAAATCATAGAAATTTATCAGATATAAAAAATTCAAATAAATATAATTTTGTAAAAGGCAATATTTCAAATAAAAAACTCATGGAAGAACAGATAGAAAGATGTGATGCAGTTGTCAATTTTGCCGCAGAATCATTTGTAGATAGAAGTATCAATGACGCGAATCCATTTTTAGTTTCTAATATTAGAGGTGCGTTTACAATCCTAGATATTGTTACGAAACAAAAAAAACGTATGTTACATGTATCAACGGATGAAGTTTTTGGAAGTTTAGTTACAGGAACAGCAAATGAACATTCAAAATTTAATCCATCTAGTCCATATGCAGCAACTAAGGCAGCAGCAGAACTTCTTATGAAATCATATTTTGTTACATTTGATTCAGATGTAGTAATTACAAGATGCACAAACAATTTTGGTCCAAGACAATTTGTTGAAAAACTAATACCTAAAACAATAATTTTAGCAAATCAAAATTTAAAAATTCCAATTTATGGCGAGGGCAAAAATATTCGTGATTGGATTTATGTAGATGATCATTGTGATGCAGTAGAAAAAGTTCTATTTAATGGAAAAAGAGGAGATTCATATAATATATCAGCTAACAATGAATTAGATAACTTAACAATTGTTAAAAAAATTCTTAATATAATGAACAAGCCAAATGATTTAATAGAATTTGTTGAAGATAGGCCAGGACATGATTTTAGATATAGTATGACTTCAGAAAAAATATCAGGAGAATTAGACTGGAAAGTGAAAACTACTTTTGATGAGGGATTACAGAAAACAGTTCAATGGTACCTAGATAATCCCGATATATTGAGTAATATTTCAGAAACAGTGCTTGATTCAACTCCATGGAAAAATAATCAACGGTGAAAATTTTTGAAAGGCATTATTTTACACGGAGGTCATGGAACAAGATTACGCCCATTAACACATACAGGTCCAAAACAACTATTACCAATTGCCAACAAACCCATGTCACAATTTTGCTTAGAAGCAATTGCAGAAACAGGCATTACAGACATTGCAATAATTATTGGAGGCATAGGCTCAAACAAAGTACGTGAATATTATGGTAATGGTGAAAAATTTGGTGTTAAAATAACATACATTGAACAAGATGAACCTAGAGGAATTGCACATGCAATTAGATTATGCAAGGAATTCGTGAATAATGAAAAGTTTCTTGTTTTTCTTGGAGATAATATAATACAAAAATCTATTACAGGTTTTGTGGAAAATTTTAAAAATTCAAATTATGATGCTACAATTTTATTGTGTGAAGTAGATAATCCCTCTAGATTTGGAATTGCGGATGTTAAAGATGAAAAAATTCTGAAAATTACCGAAAAACCAAAAGATCCTACATCAAATCTAGCGGTAACTGGAATTTACTTGTTAACACCAAAGATTTTTCAAATCATAGATGATTTAAAACCGTCGTGGCGTAATGAATTAGAAATAACAGATGCTCTAGATAACTTGCTGATACAAAATAATAACATTAGTTATGAAAAAATTACAGATTACTGGAAAGATACTGGAACACCGGATGACATTCTACATGCTAATGGAGAAATAATTGCAAAACATCCTGATTTTCAACGTCGATACTTGGCAAAGGATCATTTTGTAACAAATAATCCTAGTGTAACAGAAAATGTAATACTTGGTGAAGGTTGTAAATTTGGTAGAAATGTAACAATACAGGGTCCTGTTATAATTGGCGCTAATTGTAAAATTCAAGCAGAGTCTACAATTGGTCCAAATGTAAGTATTGGCGATAATTCAACTATTTCTGCATCTTTGATAGAAAATTCAATCATCATGCAAAATTGTAAAATCAATTCTACTGCAGATATTAAAGACAGTATTATCGCAAATAATTCAGAAATTAAAGATAGCGAGGATTCTAAAAAAGTATTTTTGCTTGGTGAAGGTTCAAAAATCTCACTTTGAGAAAAATTTTTGATTAGTAACAGTAAATATCTAAGCAAATTTGTGTGAAATATGAATGAGTCACCTCTAGTTAGTGTAATTGTTCTAAATTATAATGCTGGAGAATTATTGCTAAATTGTGTTGATTCCATAAAAAAATCAACATATGCAAATTTAGAGATATTAGTAGTGGACAATATTTCATCAGATGAAAGTCAAAGAAAATGTAAGGAGAAATTTCCTGACATTAAATTAATTCAAAATGAAAAAAATTTCGGCTATTGTGGAGGTAATAATGTGGGAATTAAAGAAGCACAAGGAGAATTCATTGTTATTTTAAATCCGGATACAATTGTGGAACCTAATTGTATAAAAGAATTAATTTTAGCGCACGAGAAATTTGGAGATGGATTATACCAACCAAAAATTCTCTCACTAAATGAAGAAAATATCATACAAAGTACTGGAAATATGCTTCATGTTTTTGGATTTGGATTTGCACGAGATAAAGGAAATAGAATTACGGATAAAAAAGAAGAAGTTGAAAAAATTGGGTATGCATCTGGAACGTGTCTTTTTACATCTAGAAAAGTTATAGAAAAGGTTGGGCTTTTAGATGAATTCCTATTTCTGTATCATGATGATTTAGATCTAGGTTGGAGAGCAGCACAAATAGGAATAAATTCATACTACGTCCCGGATTCAAAAATTTTTCATGTCGAAAGTTATTCATTGAAATGGTCGGCAAAAAAATTCTACTGGTTAGAAAGAAATAGAAAATATTGTTTACGAACACATTACTCTAAAGAGACATATAAGAAAATGAGATTTTCACTAATGTTAGTTGATTTGTTTGTGTGGGTGTTTTATATCTCTAAAGGATTTCTAGGTGCTAAGATTAAGGCAGAATTAGAAATCAGAAAAAATAAAGAAATTATAGAAAAAAAATTTAACGAATTAGAAAAGAGAAAGACAGTTTCAGATGAGAAACTAATTAAAAACTTTCCAGATGAAATATTTGTGCCTAGAAATGTTTCACAAGAATCAATGAATCATACATTTAATTCAATTTTGACAAAATTGAGTAAAAAAGTGAAAGATAATATTAAATAATTTTTTCAGATATTACAACAGCAACTGCAAATTCACTTTCATGGGATAATGATGCGAGAAATATGTAGCTTTTTTCAGAACCTAAAATTTTCACTGTTGGTTTGGAAATTGAATGAGATGTTTGAATTTCTAAAAATTGGGTTTTTTTATTGATGGATTTAACTACTGCTTCTTTCAGAGCAAATTTTCCGGCAAATTTTTCATAGTTATTTTTAAAATTTAAACAATATTCAATTTCTTCTTCTGAAAAAATTTTTCTATAGAAACTTTCATTAGCGTTAAATGGTTTACTTTTGAATTTCTCTGTATTTGAAATATCTATTCCAATACCATAATTTTCAATCATCTCTAACAATTATTCTTCCTACACCATAAAGAAGAAGTTTATTTTCTTCATTGGAAATTTTTGATTCAATTTTCACTATTTTGGTAGATTCACTTTTATCAATAACTTTACCAGAAACAGTAATTTTATCTCCAATAATGCATGGATTATGAAATTCTAAAGTTTGTGAAGAATATAATGCATTTTTTCCTGGTAAATACATTCCAACCATTCGCGATAAAAAGGAAGCAAGTAACATCCCGTGAACTAATTTTTTTCCAAATTTAGTAGATTTAGCATATTCTTCATCAACATGTAATGGATTAAAATCTCCAGATAATTTTGCAAAATCGTCAACCATTGAATCAGTTATAATTATTTGGAATTCTTTAGAAGCTCCAATATCAATTTGATCAAAAGTTAATTCAGATATGTTTTCAGTCATTAAGATACATTATGATTTTTAAGATGTTGTTTGATATCTGCAATGTTTTTAACATCAGTAATTTCAGATATAGAGAATTTAATTTTAAAATGATTTTCTAGTTCATCAACTAACACCAACCCATTAAAGGAATCCCATAATTCAATTGTTTCAGGGCTAGATTGATCATTGACTTCAGATTCAGGTATAGAAAATACTTTAGCTACAATCATGTTAACATCATCCAATCTCATTCAGTTTCTACCTTCAAGTGATTTGGTGATTTTATTTCATTATTTAATTTATAGATCCAAAAATTTTCCTGTTTTTCAAAACCAAAATCAGATAGAAAATTTTCAGCTGGAACATTTTTTTGTGTTGGAATGAATTCCGCTTTAACTTGATCAATACCATGAGATTTTGCATCAATTAGTATTTGTGATAATATTGCATTTTCAACTCCTCGTCCCATTATTCTACAACTTAGAAGAAATGTATCAATCAACCAAGATTTTTCAGTTTTATTTATAATAAAGACACCAGTAATTCCATTATCACCAAATTTATCTAAAACTTGAGCACATCCAACAATAAATTTTTTATTATTGGATAGATTTCTAATTTCTTCTTCCTGATATCTTTTTGTTGTTAAATTGAATTGATTAGTTTTTAGTGTAAGTTGGGAAATTCGTGGAATTAAGAATTCATTAGATTTTTTAATTTTCACTTTGATATCTAGTTTTTTTAAGAAATCTTCTAGACTTGAAACAGATTTTTCAAATTCTTTACGCTCTCGTTGTTGAGCATACAATTGTCCCCGTTTAGTATCTTCTTCAGTTCTTTGTAAAACGTGAAAGTCGTTTAATTCTTTAAGAATTGGAGCAAATTGAGAAGGATCATCAGGCAGATCAATAGTTAAAACTTCGGGAAATTCTTGACGTATTCTTTCTCGATTAATTTTGTCATCATCAAAAAATACGATACTATTTAATCCAATGTTAATTTCATCAGCTATTTTTTTTAGGTTAATTGCCTTATCGTCCCAGTTTATCTTTATACTAGCAAAATTTTTTTCTCTTAAAATCATGTTTGGATGTTCGGATATAATTTTCATTGCATCCTCAACATTATTTTTACTATTTATTGCAAGAATAATTCCTTGATTCCATAAAGATAGTAATTCTTTTTGAAATTCAACAAATGCTTTTCCATTAGGTGTATGACCTAACTCAATTCTATCAAAACTATCTTCACCAACAATACCGCCCCATAAGGTATTATCTAGATCTAGAACAATGCATTTTCTATTAGTTCCAGAGAGTGGTTTGATGTAACTCATTAATTCATATGCAAAGAAAGGCATAAAATTAAAAGCAATTTGAATATCACCGAGATGAAATTGTCTATAATCAAAAATATTTTTTTCACCAAATTTAGATATGAATTGACGAAAATCATAAACATATAACGAATTATGATTTTTTGAAATATTGCGAAGAGAATTATTTATTTCTTGAATCATTTCATGAAAACCAAATTTTGATTTTGTCTCAATTATTCCATTTGGGGAATAAGATGGTGTATTAAAATTTGTAATAACTAATTTTGAATTTGAGTTATTTTCAAAATTTTCAATAAGGTTTTTGAGTTCTTCAGTTTTTTCTTTAGCAAGTGTTTTACGTTCATTATCAGATATATCATATGGATAATGAAAATAATCGCCAAGGAAGTTTCGTATGTCAATGATAAGGAAGGTTATATCTGGTGAAAAATTGTATAACTCACTTTTAGAATTTAGAAGTTCTTGAT
>TARA_B110001454_G_C12723074_1_pt1 | contig 15456 bp, 14 predicted proteins | sample TARA_B110001454 | Tara Oceans TARA_B110001454 (sample SAMEA4397004) | marine metagenome | biome: Polar Biome; feature: [MES] marine water layer (ENVO:01000295) within the mesopelagic zone...; material: water (ENVO:00002006), including particulate matter (ENVO:01000060) such as...... | reverse complement strand
GAAATCGTAAACTTTGTCAGACCGACTACGAAATTTTCACCGCACTCCATACCTATGTCGCGATTTGACGTAATAATTTTAGATCGCTTACTACAAGGCAAAGATTCTAGAACACTACTAAGTAAGATTAAATACTGCTTTTCCGACGCGAAAATACTTATTTTGTCAGCTATAAATACACCATCCGAAAAAGCCCTTTTACTTGATAGCGGCGCCGACGACTATCTTGCAAAGCCCTTCGACGGCGAGGAATTGGTTGCCCGAGTGCGAGCGCTATTGAGAAGAAACTATCACTCTATTAAGTTAGGGGATATCTCGTTAAATTCAATAAGTAGAACAATGACCGTAAATCATAATGAAATTTCACTAACAAATAAAGAATTCGATTTATTAAAAACGCTGAGTCAAGCGCCTGGCAAGATTTTCAATAAATCATTTCTAAATTCGCAAGTTTGGGAAGTTTCTTCTGATGTCGACAGCAATGCTGTTGAAACAACTATTACAAAACTGCGTAGAAAGTTAGCTGACGCTGGCTCTTCAGTATCAATTAGAAATATTCGGAATCGAGGCTACTGGATTGAGGAATAGATTTTTCTTTATTATTCTTTCGACACTTGTTTTTTCAGCCATCGGTATAAATTTGGTTCATGTAAAATTTTTCAAGAGTCAGCGATTGAAACTAATCGACAAGCAAATTATGGAAAGCTCGACGGCGTTATTGGAGTCGTCAGAATTCAAAAATTCAGTTAATAACGTCGATACCATTGAAGATACCATTTCCGCCGTATTAAAAGGTGCACGAATCGGCAAAATTTTTGTTCTTAGAAATCCAAAAGCTGAGATCGTCTATCAAAGCTTTAATGTTGGATTGCTACAAACTGACATTCCAATTCAAAATGAATGGGTCGCAGTCGAGACCGAAAATGAATACGTTCGGGTAAGAAATATAGCTTTATCCGATGCCTCTCCGTTCATTTTGCAAGTGGGCCTGGTATTGGATAGAAATTTCCTAAATTGGGAAATTATTGATAGTCGAGTCATTGGATACGTTTCAGGAATCGTGGCTGTACTCTTTCTAGCATCTGTACTTCTAACTTTAATTCTACTTTCTCCTCTAAGGTTACTAGTAACACATTTGCAAGAGTCCACGGCCCATTTGATTTATAGAAGAGATATTCATCAACTTCCCAATCGTCTACTCAAGTATACCGCCGGATTCTGGGCTAAGTCGGATGAATTTTCTGATCTCTTAAGCACAATTCGAAAACTAATTGATAGAATAAATCTAAATCACAAAATGACAAAATCGTGGACACTTCAGATGGCTCATGAATTAAAAACTCCTCTTGCCCTAATGAAAGTAGACACGGAGACAAAGAAAAAAGAAAATTTACTGCCCACTCAATACGCGAACGACGCAATTGAGGAAATTGGCAAAGTTTCAGAAATCATCACTCAATTTTTAGATTGGGCCGAAGTGGAAAACTCTCCGCTTCAAAATGATATTCATGCTCTTAGGCTGAATTTAGTAATTAAGGAGATAGCTACCCGATTGGATAAAATTGGACATGGCAGAATTCAACTTGATCTCAACTCCGATCTTACTGTATTCGCAAATCCAACCCATCTAGATCAATTAATATCAAACCTTGTAACTAATGCCTTGAAGTTTTCTTCCGAAGATAAAAAAATAATTCTAATATTGGGAAATGACTATCTTATCGTAAAAGATTTCGGCACCGGAATTCCAAAAGAAGTTAGAGACCGGCTAGGTGAGCCCTTCAATGTCGGTTCAAGTAAAAACAAAAAAGGCAACGGCCTTGGACTTGCTTGGGTGGTCACGATTTCAAAACTCTACGAATGGAACCTTGCAATTAGAACCGACACTGAAGGAACAGAAATAGAGATCCGCTTCCCAAAGGAAGAAATTAGCTAAATAGCCCACAATTAAATGTTAGTCCACTCGGGAGTATCCGTTAAGTTCTCCCTCACCAAATGCCGAATGATATTTTCAAAATCATTATTAAAATGATCTCTTTGTCTTTTGTAGCTCGGGCCATTTTTAATAACGATATCCAGATAACTAAAAAACTTATTATAATCAAACTCATCTGCGATGTGCTCTAAGGACCTAACCAAATCTGCCCAAATTTGATTAAAAGGAAATGAGTTTCCGTTGAGATCGTTAATCAAATCACATTGAACCCCGTGACGAGACGCTCGCCATTTGTTTTCGCGTAAAATCCATTCGGGAGGGGGTGAAAACTTTCTACCAAGACTAAGCTCTCTATCAATAAAAACAGCCAAAGAATGAATGAGGGCTACCAATGCTTCTACTTCCTTCATCGTGGGAGGACAATCTGCAATTCTAACTTCGATAGTTCCATACTCTAAGTTAGGCCGAATGTCCCACCACAAATCCTTAATTGACTGAATCGATTTAGAGTAGATCAACTTTTCCACTAGAACTTCAAACTCGCTCCAACTATTTACTAGGCACGGATGGCCACCGGTTGGAATCGCTTCGAAAAAGGTAATCCTACTAGATGCTAACCCTGTATCCTGCCGATGCCAAAATGGCGAACTGGCCGATATAGCCAGCAGAATGGGTAAATAATGGCAGAGGGCATTGTTCATCAAAATGGCGTGCTCTCCATTTTTCATCCCCAAATGCACATGGAGTCCAAAAATTTGTAGTCTGCGCGTGATCCACTTATTTCTATCAACAAGCGAAAAATACCGACTACTGGGGGTCAGGAGGCGTTCTGTATAATGAGCAAACGGGTGAGTTCCCGCCATCATAACTTCGGCATCATGTAGTGTTGCCGACGATCTTACTTTATCGAGTGAAGCTCGAAGTGAAGCTCCGACTTGACTTGCATTATCGCAAATTGGGGTATCGATTTCTAACATACTTTGAAAAATTTCTGACTTTATATGAACAGCATCTTTGTCATTTTTTAGAGCCTCTAAAATGACCGGACCTACCGGCTTAAGATCTCCTGATGTTGGATCTATTAATTGTATTTCGACCTCGACACCGAGACGAATTGATTTATTTTCATTAAAAATTAGTTCTGCCATAGGTCAACCTTACTAGTGGCGACCCTACCAACTAAATACTTTTGAGATCAAATTATCTCAAAACCCAAATGATAACATTAAAATGTTGATAATACTGAAAAACAGTCACTAAAATAGTTCATTTCTGAAATTTGATAAAGTCTTGTTTTCTAAAGAACTATAGCTATAAGTCTTTCACACTTTACTTTGAGTACAAATGAAAATATGCTAAATCTATGTATGTATCTGAATTTTCTCCATCATTCCGATCAAAAATGATACATTCTAACGCATTTAAAGCACTTCAAGTTCCAATAAACTATAGCCGGCAGCGTAGTCGTGGATGATTCAAAGATTCCAGAACAAGTTAGGCATTTTATTTATAAGTACATTGATTCAGTTGAGATTCTAGAAATTTTGCTATTTCTACGTTCGCATCCGGAAGAATGGAATTCAGCAGAACAAATTAATGCCGAATTAAAGACTCAAGCCTCTTCAATTGCCAAGAAATTAATAATTTTAAAATCATTCGGCTTTCTAGAAGAAGACCCTGCAACCGTAGGTAAATATAAATTTGCGCCAACAACAGGAGAAATTGAGATAAGTATTGGTCTCCTGGCAGAGGAATATAAAATAAGACGTTACCGAGTTTATGAATTAATTTTTTCTCAGAAAAATCATATTAAAAATTTCGCTGACGCTTTTATAATAGTGAACAACAAAAACAAAAAGGATGATGAAAGTGGCTGAGATAGTATATGCATTATGTTTTTTCTTAAGCGTTTTATGTGCATTTTTATTATTCCGCAAATATCTCAATTCCAAATTAAGCTTATTGTTATGGACAGGACTTTCTTTTTTCTTTATCGCTATCAATAATCTTATTCTATTTGTTGATCTGGTAATTTATCCCGAATTAGATTTTAGCGGCGGGCTATTAAGAGTCCTTAGCGGCGCAATAGGTGGATGCATTCTTTTATTCGGCCTAATATGGGAGGCAAAATGAACTTCATAGGCTTCCTTTCTGGTATTTATATGATATCTTTTGCCGCTTCCGGCCTCATTTTCCTTAACTTTTTCAAATCCACCGGTGATCGATTTTTTAAGTATTTTTGCTATGCCTGCTGGATGCTATCAATTGAGCGATTCGCTTTATTTTTAATTGCAAATCCACTACCTGCGCAGCCAAATGTCGTTTCGGAAACGGAAACTTGGGTTTATTTGTTCCGCCTATTTGCATTTTTGATAATTCTCTACGCGATTGTCGACAAAAATAGAAAGTCAAAATCGTAACAAATTAATTAACGCCATTATTCTCGCCATCACTCGCCCAAAACTTAAGTTAAATTATTAATTTCATTTCAACTAGCTTATTTTCGACGTCTCTCTAAATAAAACAGTCCTACTAAAACCACGACAGGAACAAGAACAAAAGTAAGGTCGACTAACTTGTTAGCGACGTCATCAGACATAAAAACTCCATTAAGTTAAATGGCGACCCTACCATTTGAACAATAACTCTTTACTATAACTTCTATTTTTTAACAAAATTATATGTCATGTGATCATTTTAGCAACTCTTCACTGTCCGTTTTGCTTTACATCACAGTATTAATCATCTTTCGTTTTCTTTTTTTTCTGTCTTTTTTCCCATATAACTATTCCAACAATGATGAAAGCTAACGGAATAATAAAGTAAGCAATTTCTGTAAATTTAGCGGCCCATGGTCCAGACATAGTACTCCATTTTATTATTAAATGGCGACCCTACCATTTCAAAACTTTCACTCAATCTGCTAAGCGAAACCCATTCAATTTATTAATTCACTTTTATGTTTATACGTTTGATTATATCACAAAAACCAAAAACAAATCGCGGCAATTAAAGTCGGAACCAATGCATTTTTAAAAAGTAAAATTGGACTAATACCATCTTTATCGAAAGCAGGATTTAGAGTGCTGTACCCTGCAGGATTTGGCGCATTCGCAATTACTGTTAATCCACCACCCACAACACTACCAGCTACAAGCGCATATTTCGAAAAATCAGATAATCCTTCAACTTGACTGCCGAGATAAGTAATCGCAGCATTGTCCGTAAAAGCAGTAAGGCCCATCGCGCCCAAATAAAGTGGTAAGGCTGATAGTTTGGAAAGAATGGGTTCTAGCCACCAATTTTGATATCCCCCCAACACCACTAACCCACCAAGAAAAAATCCCACTAACAAAGCTTCTTTGATCCTTATTTCGTCCTGATACTCGCGCGTGACAGTAGTAACTCCCATGAAAAACAAAAACAAACCCATGAATAAGACAGTATAATGTGATGACAACACAGTTCCTACTAAGAATAACAAATGCAGTACAGTGACCCAAATAGGAATCTTCAAATTCGTTTTCTCTTCAACATTTTGCGGAACCTGCGATATTTCCTTTCGGAAACGATAGGTCACTAGCGATGCAGATAAAAACACTGCAAAAAAGGCTTTCCAACCAAAGTTAGTAAGCATAAAGCTCAGATCCCAATTCCATTTGGAAGCAACCATTAATACTGGAGGCGCCGCAAATGGCGTTAGTGTCCCTCCAATTGAAACATTAACAAATAGAAGTCCAAGGGTCGCATACTTTAGTTCATTAGAAATATTTTTCTGATAAAATGCTTTTAGTAAAATCAGTGCGGTTACCGTCATCGCGGCAGGTTCCGTAATAAAACTTCCCAAGAGTGGACCTATGGTCAATGTCGCAAAATAAAATCCCACGGAAGACTGCAAAGGCAACAATTTACCTACTAGACGAATCAGCTTTTCGCTGAGTTGTAAAATGGGTCGAGTCGCACAAATCGTCATGATTACGAAAACAAACATGGGCTCGGTAAAATTTCGGGTTTGAAGATATTCAAGCGGTTTTTCAAATCCGCCGACACCCATAAAAAATAAAATGAATAGTCCAGCCCATATACCAAAAACCACTTCGACTTCTCCTAAAAGATGAAAAAAATTTTCACCAGCGGAACCCTCAGGAAACTTGTGCGCGATTTCTTGAAAAAACTTTACTGAAAAAGTGTGAAGGACGGCCAAGGCGAAAAACAAACTTGCGCCGTAAGATATAAATTGATGTTCAGACATAGGGTACCCTCTGTTAACGGCGACCCTACCGTTTAAAACTCCTCAAGTAGGAAATCTACCTAAGGACCCATCATAGAACAATCTCTTCGTTTACCTTACCTTCCACATTAAAGTCACTGCAAGTAGAAAAATTCGTTTCTGCTTTTTTTTAGCTTCAGCCTAAAATATTTTTCTGCCGCCGGCGGAAAAATTTGAGAGTCTTTTGTGCTTCTCCTTTGGTGCAGTTGGCGTAATCTTACGAGGTGCTGGCAAGGCTCTAGCTTTACCATCCGAACAAAGAGTAAAAATTCTATTTAAATCAGATTCAGGAGTTGAATATAAGTCTTTATCACTATTCTGATTTCGCAGCGATCTATAATGCCCACGATTGATATTCGCATACATTATTTAAACAACGGAATTTGGTTCTATTGCAAGTTACTTCATATGTGATCGGTGTGGACAAATTTTTTGTGACCAATCCAACTGCGAATTTAGTTTTACCCGAACTCGCATTCCACTTTCGGAGTGACATAAACAAATTGCCGTCAAAAATAGACTCGGAAATTCTGGACGTTAGCCCGCTAGAAAAGAATCCCGACGACAGCGGAACTAGAGGTGAAATCTCATCGCTTATGTTGTGAGTTGTTTTAGAGAGCAGGAATTTTCCATGCATCCACAAAAATTGCAACGTCCAAAATCCTAACTCGTTTTTATAAACTGCAAATGTATATTTAGGATCGGTTTCGTTCGACGTGCCACAAATAACAGTCTCACTAAAAGTATCAACCTTTTTTACAATGCCTTCTAATACATACTTGAATTGAGTTCCAGCAAAACCATGTCCAACAGCTAGTCTCACTCGATCGGAATTTGTCTCGCCCTGATTTCGAAGTAGTTCATAAAGACCCTCATGGACTAGCAAAGCAGCCTTGCTTACATTATCAAAAGCATCCCAAATTTCTTTTACGACTTGAACTTCTAAACTTGTATCATAGTAAATGGCAACCTGTTCAATCTCGCAATGGCTTGGGCGAACGATTGGATTTGAATCATCTATTGGGTTAAGGCCCGCATCAGGGATCAGATTCATCCCCCTAATCACCTGATATATTGCCGTCTTTAATCGACCCATGTGAAAAGTTGGAAGTATACCAAAATGATGTAACTTGATATTTGAAATTGGAGTTAGGTCGAATCCAAGGCCGCCAATTTCAATTCGCCCAGCTACTTCATAGGCAAGATCTTCGTAGGTTTTTGACTGATCATTGGATAGCAGCTTAAGTTTATAAATCTTCTCGGCTTCAAACAAATCGAGCATAACCGCAGATTTGATATTTTTATTTGAATCGCGACAAACCACAGCTTGTCCCCCTCCCCTGTCCTGACCAGTGGCAAAGGCAAATAAAGGCAATTGCTGAAGGACAACCGCTATAAGAATAATTTTTTTCATAATCATTTTCCTTTTTTCAATGGAAATAAAGAGACCTGTAATTGATAAACTTCGTCAAAATTTTCCTGATCAACCTGTAGCAATGCTGACAATTTATGCCTAAAATCTTTAATAACTTTTTTTGCTTTAGGAAGATCACTTTTTCTAATGGCCATTGTCGTCGAAGTGTGGTCGCGATCAGCTCGGTCGACTATTTCCAAAGCTTCAATAGATTTTTCTAAAATTGATTTTTGGTATTTCCGCATCGCCGCCGAGGTCTTCTCGTGACTAGAAAGATTAGTAGAATTCGCATGAACTATTTCATATCCATCTTTATTTTTCTTAAGAAGTTTAAGTCGCAGTAGAGTTTCAACCGCGATTGAAGCCTGCGGTTCGCTAATTCCCAAAAACCGGCCAATATTGGATGGATTAAAGTCGAACGACTTAACTTTTGATAGTTCTAGAATCGCATCAAAATACCATTCTGATATTCGGTTAAAAACATCTTCTTCAATAAGCTCATGACGAGGCAGTTTAAAATTATTTTCTTTACTAAAATTATCAGGAAACAATCCTAGCTTTAAGGACAATGAACTTATTGCCTTATTAGTTATAGCACGCTTGCCTGACAATAAGCCGGAAAGAGTGCTGTGATGAATTCCTAAAAATTTAGCATAACCACGCAAAGAATAATTAGGATTTTTAGATCCTCTTCGTAAAAACTCTTGCTGAAGTATATTTCTAAAGCTTTCTGCATTCACAAATCTAGAGATAGATCTTTGTGTAATTCAAATCAATCTTTTTTGCACCAAAGTGGTGCAGAAAATTGCACCAGTCCCTTTCTAAGCGGATCGCATAAAGGTCAATATGAAATAGGCGTGCAAAGTCTCCGGATTAACTTTTCAACGTTTTTTATTGGGGGCAGTCAAATTTAGGCACTTTTTACGTCTAATTTTAATCTGATTTAAAACGTATACGCTATATGCTGGCAGCCAATTCTTGGGTCTACATAGAAATTATAGTGGGTACTAATTTGTTAACTGTTGATCGATCGCCAAGCTTGGAATCAGCGTTATCACCCCAACATTTGTATATTCCAGATTTAGTTTGAGCGCACGTATAGCCGGCACCACTCACAACATCTAAATACGTTTCGGTCGGGTCAACATGGTATAGGGAATTGACCTCGTTATTATTAGTACCATTCCCAATATTTCCCGCGTCGTTGTCGCCCCAACAATAAAGATGATCAGACTCTGAAATCGCGCAAGCGTGAGTCACTGAAACAGAAACGTGTTTGAACTTTGTGCCGGGTTTAACCAGCTCGGGCACCTGAGCCGGACTTGAAGATCTATTATTAATATAACTTCGTCCCCAACATTTTAAATCGGCATCAGTTGTAATAGCACAACCGAATCCCCCCAAGGAAACAGACTTGTATTTAATTCCGACATCAATTTGTTTGGGTGTCGGAATATTACTTAGTGTACCATCTCCCAGTTGGTAGTCATCGTTGCGTCCCCAACATTTTAAATCTCCGCTAACTGTGATACCGCAATTAGAATCGTCGGCAGACACGACACTCGCATACAATTCACTGGAATCGATGCTTACGGGCGAAAATGATTCATCCGTTTCCCCATTGCCAAGATTATAATCGTTATTTTTCCCCCAACATTTCAATAAGCCCGAATCAGTTATCGCGCAGGCATGATTATTTCCTGCCGATAGATCTTTAAATTCTAAACCCACTTCGACTTGACTTGGATAATTTAGCTGATCTGAATGCCCCAAGCCCAACTCTCCATTAGAGTTACCACCCCAGCAATAAATTTTACTTTCCTTTGTAAGACCACATTGGAAAAAAGTTCCGTAAGAAAACTTAACAAAGTTCCATGGATTCGAAATTTCAAATGGAGTGTTGTAATAATCAACAAGCCCTAAACCGCGAGAGAAAAGACTTCCGTTCCAGCATTTTAAACTGCCCGTAGTAGTGATCCCGCAATATACGTGTCCTAAATTCACCGATTGATAACTTGCCCCAGAATCGATAGTTACCGGGGTTGCTCGCGTGACCGTTGTACCGTCACCTACTGAACCACCATAGTTGTGTCCCCAACACTTTAAAACACCTGTCGTTGTAACACCACAGCTGTTATATTCTGATTGATGGATGGATTGGTATTGTACTCCAGAATCAATTATTGCCGGGGAAGTCGTGTTTGTCAGAGATGCATTTCCCACCAAACTCCAAAGCGGTCCACCCCAACATTTTAGGATACTGTTCGTCGTTATTCCGCAAGTTGCCGTGCTAGATTTTACTACTCGAATATAGCTCACTGCCGAATCTACTACGACGGGCGATAACCTTACCGTTGTCGTCCCATCACCCAATTGTCCATACTGATTTTGGCCCCAGCATTTAAGCATACCTGTTGTGGTAATGGCGCAAGCAGAATTAGTGGACAAACTCACAGTTGAATAAGTTGTACCTGAGTCAACAACGACAGGAGATGATCTATCCGTAGTACTACCGTCCCCCACAATCCCGTTATAATTGACACCCCAACATTTTAATATTCCCGTCGAAGTAATACCGCACGCAGAAGCTCCTCCAAGTGCTATTTTTTGATAATTTGCCCCGGCATCAATAATGGTCGGGCTCACTTTATCTAGTGAGGTTCCATCTCCAACAAGCCCATTATTATTTTCTCCCCAGCATTTTAGTTTCGCCGAAGTAGTAATACCACAAACCGTGTATCCAGAAATTTTAAGCTCGGAATACGTTTCGGACGTATCAATCGCAGTCGGTGTAGAACGTAACGTTGTAGAGCCATCACCAATCTGCCCACTTCCGTTGTAACCCCAACATTTTATTTTTCCTGATGTGGTTATTCCGCAGGTAAAATAGTGCGAGGCCTCGATTTTTGAGTAACTTTCATTACTATCCACGGCCACTGGACCGTTTTGAGCCGTACTATTTGAAAAACCCAATTGCCCATATTGATTACTTCCCCAACAATATAATCGATTTAAATTGGAAATAGCACACGTATGATTTAGCCCCGAGGAAACAGATAGGAACGTGGTTCCTTCAGAAACGACACGAGGTATTTCTTGGACTGAGGCATCTAAAAAATTATTGAAATCGATTGATCGCGGCCCCCAACACTTCATACGTCCATTTGTCAAATAAGCACATGTCGACGAATCGCCCTCAAATGGATTTGCAAACAAACGAGCTCTTTCAGTCGCTAGGTCTTGTTGAGGCCCAACTACTTCAGGACTTTTATTATCTTCCGTAGAAAAACTTGAAGAACACGATACAAGAATAAAGTAGCCAAAAAATAACAGGAAAATACTGACTAGTTTCATAGTCAAACTATCGACATTTGAGGGCAAATCTTTAGTTGGCCCATGGAGGCCTATAAATTTATGTGTCGAAATGGCACGAGCGGATAGTTCTTTAGAAAATCTTTAGTAAAGAGAGACCGCCAGCGGAGGGTACAATTCAAATCGATTCGATATAAGACTAATACTGTCTCAAATAGATATTCTATTTTTAAAACCATCTATTCATATTAAAATGAATATCTAGCTCAACTACGTTTTTACTTTTGCCGATTCACGTTACGAGGGGGATATTGCATGCAAAGACGAATGATACTAGATAAGTCTTTGCTTATCGTCGTTAGCATTTTTTGCATCATTTTATTTCAAAACTGCGGGCAAAATTTCAAAATCCTCGAAGACGGACAGGCCGGTTTGAGTTCTAGTCAGCCAGAATCAGATATCTTATTCGCTGAAAAAAATATTTACGCCAATAAATGTGCAACTTGCCACGGCTCATTCGCAATATCGAATTTAAAAAATCGTATCATCACGAAAGAAAAAATAACGAATGCAACTAATTCTATTACGGCTATGCGATTTTTAAAAGGAGCTCTTTCCGAAGATCAGCTGGCCGCGATAGAACGCCTCTTTGCTCAACCGCCTACGTCGTCTCCGTTGATTTCATCTTTTGAATGCACTTCGCCGGAAGAAGAAAAAAATAGCTCCATTGATTTAATTAGATTATCTGGAAAAGAATTAATTAATACCTATAAAACCCTTATTCCTTCCACTATTTGGAGCAACCTAAGCCCGTATACCTATCTGCTACCCACCGACAGCTTTAGTAACAAAATCTCAACGGCACTGTCTTCCTACAGTCAGTCACAAATCACAAGGGTTTCTGAATTTAATGACAAGCTCTCCAGCGAAATCACCTCAACCACTAGTAAAATCGCTGCTTTTTTCGGTTCGTGCGCCTCCACGACAAGTTTCACAAAATCCTGCTTCGATAGTTTCATGAATGCAAAGGCAAGTCGCATCTACCGATCGGCGCTTGCAACCGATGAGCTTTCTACCACGTGGGATGCGATATCTACGTTATCACCCGTCAACGATCAATTAAAAACATTAATACAAATTCTATTTAATGATCCTCGCTTCCTATATCATCTGGAAATCGGTGACGGTTCACCGACTACAAACGGTCTTTACCCGCTTTCCTCATACGAAATTGCCAATCGAATTTCATACGGAATGCTTGAGTCCCCACCCGATGATGCTCTCTGGAATGATGCCGTTGCCGGTCGCCTTAAATCGTTGCCAACCATTTCCGCACATGTGGATAGAATGGCCAATTCACAATCGTTCCAAGCACGTATCATACAATTTATGAAATTTTATATTGGAAAATCACCCACTAATCCTCCAGCTAGTGCTGAATTTTTAAATGGCTTGAACACCAGTACTCTAGGCGCTGATCTTGAAACCGAGTTTGAAGACTTTATTAGGTACATCGTTTTTACGAAAAAAGGAAATTTATCTGAACTATTTACCTCGCCGGCAGCTTTTCCCAAAACGTCGGCCGTCGCATCTATATTTGGCACCTCGACTACATCTTCAAGCACACCGGTAGAAGCGCCCAACCATTCTGGAATTATAACTCGTCCATTCTTTGTGCTGGCAACGTCACCCAACGTAAAATCCGTTCAGCGTGGACGAGCTATCCGCATGAATATGCTGTGCACGGATATCCCTCAACCATCCGCAGAAGACTTAGCGGCACGCCCTACGTTGACTGAAAGTGACCTACTGTCCTTAAGCAGTCGTCATTATATCGACAAGGCTACATTGGCAGCTCCTAGCTGTATCGTATGTCATTCCAAAATGAATCAGCTGGGATTCACCTTGGGTCACTATGATTCCGTAGGTCGCTTCATGACAGTCGAAGGTATCTACAATTCCAGCGGTACCAAGGTCGCTAACCACGTAATTGATTCTACGACCAAGCCGATGATCACCGAAATCGACAATAGTCAATTTGCGGGGGCTATGGATTTTCAAAATTCCCTCTACCGTTCTGATGTCCTTCAACAATGTATGACAACAAAAGCATTTGAGTTCTTTTCTCGCCAAGTCGCGAACGTAAGCATGGATTCGTGTCGTTTAAATAAAATGGACAATGCCATTAAAAGCGGAAAATCACTTTTTGATTTCTTTAATGAAAACTTTAAGCAGCCAAGTATTCTCTACCGAAGGGGTAACTAGTATGAATCAAAACAGAAGAAATTTTATCAAATCGGGTTCATTACTGTTTACGATTCCGTTTGTTGAAGCCCTGCCGAGTCTAGGCTTTGCCGCCAGTGCCAGTGGATCTCTAAAACGAGTTCTATTTTTTAACTTGAGCCAGTCCTGGGCACAAGATCAGATTTTCCCTACAGCTACTAACTATTCCGTAGGTCCCGAAGGAGTCCGCTACATTCCGTTAAACTCGTTTAGCGGCGACATATCAAAACTTTTTACCGCCTCTAAGTACGCTGGCATTAAAAGCAAAATGAATATTATGAGAGGCTTCGACTGCGTAAAAACAGACATTCTAGGTGGCGGTGGACACAACAAAGGCCTGGCTATGAGCGCGTGTTTTGAAAATGCGTCGAATATGCAGTTGAAAACAATTGATCACGTTATTGCCGAATCGCCAGGGTTTTACCCAACAACTCCCCATCGAAAAGTATTTAGCGCCATCGCTGCGAAAGGGAATTTTTCCTGGAGGTACAGTAATTCATTTAACCTCACCAAGCCTATCGCTGATTTGATCGGCGCCGGTGCGTGCTACACCAATGCAGAAGGAACGAAGGAAATATTTTCAGATCTTTTTTCAACCCCGCTACCTAGCGGTAGCACCGCCCCGGTCGATTCCAATCTATCGCGACGTATAGCCTTGAACAATGCGCTTAGCAAATTAAACCTTTTATCAAAAAATACAAAAATTTCAAAACATGGACAGCAGACATTCACTCAACACGCTGATTTTATCAATCAAATTTTACCCTCGATTGCGCCCCCATCTGGCTCGTCGTCAGGACTTTCAGGCACCTGCTTAAAACCCACACTAGACACAGCTATCAACGATTCCGAACTATCGACATCCAACAATGGCAAACGCTTGCGGGCATGTTTAGACATGATTTACATGGCTTTTAATTGTCAGCTGACGAATGTCGTTTCCTTTTTTCCAATGATCGCAGCCGACAACGAAAATGCAGCGATGGGAGACGACGTCGGCATCTATCACGAAAATGTCGGGCATAAATATAATCCGGAATATTACCTCGCCCATAAAGGATTTTTATTTGATAACTTGATGTACTTAGTGAACTTGATGGACTCCACAAAAGAGAGCAACGGTTTATCCATGTTAGATAATAGTTTAATTGTCGTAGTTTCCGATGATGGCTGTGCCACTCATAGCTATCGTGATCTTGGCGCCATTACATTTGGTTCTTTAGGCGGTACGATCAAAACGGGAAATTTTATTAACTTTCAGCGAACCGATGCTCCGCTTATTGATGGTGGGTCTGATAACGGCCGCTATTTTTATAATTTAGGCCGTCCTTATAATTCTCTGTTCACTACTATCCTGAATGCTTTGAAAATTTCAAATTCAGGTTTCGGTATATACCCCACATCATCGACTAATTATGCGCCTTTCATAACGGCCTCCGCGAAGGCAGCGAGTCTACCGATTTTGAGTTAGAAATAATTTGGCAACTGAGCACCCACCCACAGAATTCCCAGCCATCCTTTTTCAGGATGAGGATATTTTGGTCTTGCATAAACCGGCGAGCTGGTTTGTGTATCCTCCCGATTATAAGTTTAAAGGTCGCACGCCGATGCTGCCTACTGTGACGAAGTGGCTTCTTCAGAAGCATGATTTACGAGCCTTTCCAGCTCACCGTTTGGATGCCGCCACCGAAGGTGTGATGATATTTGGCCTGACGAAGGAGGCCACGGCCACTATCAATCATCAGTTTAAAACTCGACAGGTAAAAAAAACATATTACGCCGCCATTCGCGGCTGGATGCCCGAAGCCAACGGGTTGATTGAAAAATCTTTGCCGATAGCTTCAACCGGCGAGATCGCTGATTCAATCACACAGTATCGAACATTGTCCCAAATTGAATTGCCTTATAAAATAAATAGCCCACACCCAACCAGTCGCTATGCTTGGCTTGAAGTTTCCCCGCACACGGGACGATGGCATCAGATTCGTCGCCATTTTGATATGTGCGCCCATCCATTGGTGGGAGACCGCGAGCATGGAGACTCCCACCACAATCGATTTTTTCGCGATCAACTGGGAATTAACGGACTTTGCTTATTTGCGGCAGAGCTACGATTGGTTCACCCGACGTCAAAGAAGGATTTGGTATTAACGGGAGTAAAGACGGAGCGGTTTAAAAAACTGGAAGAGCTTTTTTTAAGAACTGGCCCCTTAGTGTGCAGCTAAGGGGAGATTTAATTTC
>TARA_B110001454_G_scaffold20346_1_pt1 | contig 15460 bp, 13 predicted proteins | sample TARA_B110001454 | Tara Oceans TARA_B110001454 (sample SAMEA4397004) | marine metagenome | biome: Polar Biome; feature: [MES] marine water layer (ENVO:01000295) within the mesopelagic zone...; material: water (ENVO:00002006), including particulate matter (ENVO:01000060) such as...... | reverse complement strand
GGGTCTGATTATTCATCTGCGTGCGAGGCATTAGCGCATCAGTTAGCGATTAAGGTCGGTCTAGGGGTTAGCAGCCGTATTTTCGATGCCGGTTTTGGCTGTGGTGACCAACTGCTTTTATGGTCAGAATATTATCAGGTAGAGTTTCTGTGCGGTATTAATTATTCGACCAGTCAAACGGCGGTAGCTCAGCAGCGCTTAGCAAAGTCAGGAACGCAAGGCCATTTTGCTCAATATATTATGGAAGGTGATGTTACGAATAACCTGCTTCTGACAGACCTTTTGACAAACAAACATCATACGGTGAACACAGTATTAGCGCTTGATTGTGCCTATCATTTTCCTTCGCGTAATACGTTCTTCAATGACAGCTTTCACATATTAGATAAAAATGGAAAAGGAGGCTGCATTGGCTTAACCGATATCGTACTGGCTAATCCTCATTTATCTTGGCTTAAAAGAAAAGTTTTAAATACGATGCTTGGCTTATCGAAGATCCCACCAGAAAATATAGTGACATTAGAACGCTATCAGCAACAGTTGCAGCAAGCAGGCTTTCAGCATATTAATAATCAGGATATAAGTGAGTACGTCTTAGAGCCGTTTGGGCGTTGGCTGAAATCAAGTGAAATCGCAAAGCGTAAGCTTAAAGGACATCGATCGGCCTGGTTAAAATATAAGGTGACGGCTGCTTTTCTTGGGTGGGCTTATCGTAATAACGTTTTGCGTTATATTGTTATTACTGCGCAGGCAAAAAGTTAGCTGAATATTAGGGGGTTTTAAGCCCGACTGAGCTGATCTTTTTCACCGTTGCGCTTGTTGGCAAGTCATAATAGCCCTCTTTCAGTTTGTCGAAATAGATATCGTACTTGCCACTTTCTTTAAATTTGTTTAATTGCTGATTAAATAATTCGGTTAATCTTTCACTTTCTATTCGTGTTTTTGGGAATAAAACAAAACTGGAGTTATTAAGAAAAGGGGTTCTGTGGTAGGTCAATGCTTCACGTTGCTGCAGAGAAAATTCTCTCTTTAAAATAGACTTGCCAACGTTCACTTCAAATGGAAAGAGATCAATTCGATTTTTTAGGAGTTTTTTAAAGTTCTGCTGAGGGCGATTTACAATATCTATTTGAATCAGGCCGTCTTTTATATATTGATCAACTTGGGGGCCATAGCTGTGTGCTTGAATGCCACCAAATTTAAAGGCGGTTAAATCATCAATCGATTCCCAGTTTAAGGTAAACGCTTTTTTATGAAAAAATACAAATTGCTCTAAAAGTACCTCATCACTGTAAATGAAATGCTCTTTACGCACCTTCTTTTCCATCCATATCGCAGTCGCATTATACTTTCCTTCGATCGCTTCATTATACGCTCGATTCCAAGGAAGAAAATGAAGCGTGACAGTGATGCCCATTTCGGCAAATATATCGCTAATGAGGTGTGATACAACGCCATTGTGTCGTTGACTTTGAGAAAGGTAAGGAGGCCATTCACCAACCGCCATGGTGATATTTTCTTGAGCTTGAAGGCTCTTAGGCACAGACATCAAAACCAATAAAAATGCCCCGAAGGTGATCAGTTTGTATAGTGATGTCATTATGGCCTCCATCCTAAAATGCACAGTATTGCTTTCATTCTACGATCTGATTGTTTTTTATTCAATTTTAACGCTGAACTTTACTGTTAATTTTCGAGTCAATTTTGTCTATTGATCTGGTTTGATCGTTAGACGTATGAATTCTCTTGTTTTCTACCTAATCCTAATATATACGTATTCTTCGCAAATAACCGCTGATATACCAGGGTTTGAGCGTATTTTAGTAGATGTTGCCGTTTAATTTTGGGTTCGTTATGAGCGTATTTGACCAATCTTATCTTTTACTGTGAGAACCGTATGACCGAAGAAACAGAGCATAAACTTAACCTTAGACATTTAACCCTTGATGATTTTGGCGATATTAAAAATCTGATGGATGCTGTTTATCCTGGTTTAGGTGGCGCTTGGCCTGAGAAGAAGTTTCGTGCCCAGCTGCAAGTATTTCAAGATGGACAAATTTGTATTGAAGATCATGGTATTGTGGTTGCCGCCGCCTTCAGCGTCATTGTTGACTATGACAAGTTTGGTGACCAACATACCTATGATCAAATCACCGGGGATGCGTATCTAACGACTCACGATCCATTAGGTGATGTTTTGTATGGTGTGGATGTATTTGTTTCTCCTGACTATCACGGTATGCGCTTAGGCCGCCGCTTGTATGAGGCCCGAAAAGAACTGTGCCAGAATCTGAATTTGAAAGCGATTGTTGCGGGTGGGCGCATTCCAAACTATCAAAATCATGCTAAAACACTGACACCGCAAGCTTATATTGAACAGGTTAAACGCAAAGAAATTTATGACCCTATTTTAACTTTTCAACTATCCAATGAGTTTGAAGTTAAGCGAGTCATTAAGGATTATTTACCAGAAGATAAAGAATCACATGGCTATGCTACGTTATTAGAGTGGACCAACCTGTATTATGATCCAGAAAAGGCCGTGCTGATTGGCGCCGATCGTACGACAGCGCGTATTGGTTGCGTGCAGTGGCAAATGCGCCCTTTTAATTCGGTTGATGAATTAATACAGCAGGTAGAATTTTTTATCGATGCACTTTCGGATTATCAGTGCGATTTAGCCCTGTTTCCTGAATTTTTTAATGCGCCATTAATGGGTATTGAAAATCATAAGAACTCTATTGATTCGATTAAAGCATTAACCGAATACAGTGATGAGATTGTAGAAGCCATTTCTAAACTGGCCGTATCTTATAATATCAATGTTATTGCAGGCTCAATGCCGGTTCTAGAAGATGAAGAGTTATTAAACGTTTCGTATTTATGCCGACGCGATGGAACGGTAGAAGCTCAGTATAAAATTCATCCGACACCTTATGAAAAACGCGCTTGGATTATGCAAGGCGGAAACGAGTTAAAAGTATTTGATACCGACTTTGGAAGAATTGGCGTACTTATTTGTTATGACGTTGAGTTTCCTGAATTAGCACGTTTGCAGTCAGAGCAGGGCATGCAAATGCTGTTTGTTCCTTTTTGGACCGATACCAAAAATGGTTACCTTAGAGTTCGCTGCTGCGCACAGGCACGAGCGATTGAAAATGAATGTTATGTTGCCATAGCCGGCAGCGTTGGTAACTTACCCAAAGTGGATGGTGCGGATATTCAGTATGCTCAAACCGCGGTATTTTCACCTTCAGATTTTTCGTTTCCTCATGATGCGATTATGGCAGAAACGACTCCGAATACAGAGATGACCTTAATTGTTGATTTGGATTTAGAGAAGTTGAATAAATTGCAAAACGAGGGCTCTGTTCGCAATTATTTAGATCGCAGAAGAGATCTTTATAAAGTTGAGTGGTTAGGCAATAAAGTTAAGAAAAGCTAACAATAAAAACTCGCATTCTTTATCAAGAATGCGAGTTTCCCTTATTTTTTATTTAGGTTGGTAGCTCAAACCTGAAATCAGTGCATCAGACATGAGAGAGACTAACGCTTTGATTAATTCTATTTGTGAAGGGCTAAAACCATGCTCTTGTTGAGTCGTAAACATTAATAAAAAACCATTATGTTTCGGGCAATGAAATGGGTGACCTACCATATGACTTGCGCGTGTGTTTTTGTGGACTTCTCTTAAAAAACGTTCGTCGTGACGTTGCAGTGCTAATTTACTAAGCTGCTGAATGTCGAGCCAGCGTTTATCAAAAGACGCTAAAAGGTCTTTACCAAACTGCTTGTGCGCTGACACACTCTTATGTCGCCAAGAATATTTTAATGCCTCTGGTGCTGAACCAATAAGTTCGAAGTTATCCTCCTTGTAAGCCATTAACCCTATCCAATTAATCCCTAGCGCTTCGCTTCCGCTATCAAAAATCCTTTGCAGTTTATTTTCTGCATCGCCAGGCTGATGAATTTCAGTAAGCATGTCCATCACCAATTTTGTTTTAGCCGATAAGTCGTTGAATGACTGCTGCAGTCGTTTTGTTTCTCCTATCGCGGGCACGTTTATATGTAAGCCATATTGCCCAGAAGCGACTTTTTCGCAGGCTTTGGATGTAAGAACGATGGGGCGAATCACCAACCAAGCAAGGCTGATTAACGCAATAACAATGTAGAAAAGAATAAAAGCCAGTAGCGCAATATTGAGGTTAGTATGATGCTTGTTTAGCCATAATTGGCTGGTATTGATGCTATTGGTTAGTGAGTTTGTATGTTGTTGCAGCGCTTGGAACTGCTCTAAAACAAGATCGGCCCCCCATTCTAAACGTGGATTTGCGGGATCTCCTAATCTATCTGTCATGTTATTGCTGAACGATGACCATTGTTGTAACCAAGCCGTTAGCATCGCTTGGCTTTGTATTAGAGGTGTATCTGTATTTTGGATTATCGTTCTTAAAAGAGGGCTGATCTCGACTTGGGTCGCACTGTTTTGTAAAGCAATATTGATATCATTTATTTTAGACAGTTCTTGTTTGAATTGCTGGTAGAAAACGGCAACATCTCGATTGTAGCTTTCAAAGTCACGAGGGGCATTCAGTTTATAGTGTTGTGCTTGCTGTTGCAGTGATGATAGTTCAAGTCGAAGTTTTTCACTATCACTGGACCATTGTGATAATAAGTTTTTATTTTGATCTGCAAGAATTTGACTGTAACTAATGAGTCCAATTAAGGCGACGAGTAGTAGTGCGCCCAATAAAAATTGGGTCATTAAACTTTTTAGAATGTGCATGTAATATCTCCAAAGGGTCACATTCAGAGAGTGGTTAGCATGAAAATTTCCTAATTTTTTAAAATCAATATATTTTCTTTATTATAACCAATCAGACTCGCAATAAACCAAATGTGCTTTAGGTTCACTTGTAAGCTGTGGCAATATTCCCTTCTTTGAATTTCTATAGTCAGCTAAGCGTTGATCGTCTTGGTCTTGCCATAAATCTGGATGTTGTTGCTTAAATATATTGAGCGTTTCTATGGCTTGATCAACTTGTTTATTTTCATAATACGCGCGGGCTAAGAAGTTAGCTTGTAAGCGGGTCGTGATTTTATCTTTGCTCATCGCAATGACGGCTGAGTAGTCTTGTCGTTTTAAATGAATGCGCATAATAGAGTAGCTGCTATAACCAAAACTGGTTTCCATATTGAATTCTTTATTCAATACTTTTGCTTCACTCAGTACTTTTAGCGCTTGATCAAGGTTACCTAAATCTGCATGTGCCCAACCAAGAAAGATGAGCGCGCTTGCATGATAATACGGTGAAGTTTGGTTTAGGACAAAATTCTCTAATAAGGTAATTGCTTGCTTAAGTTTTGCCGGACGAGTGGGGTGACCGCCTAAGGCGGTTTGGTCTAGACCTTGGTCGAGCATGGCAAAAGCTATATAGAAGTCTGTATTATTCAACAAAGGTTTAGAGCCTAATTGAGCCGCAATACTTTTGGCTTCGTGGAAGTAGGTGAGTGCTTTTTCACCCTGGTGTAGCTGTACTTGATAAAAGCCTGCGTAGATTAATGCTTGCGCCAATTCGAACGGCTGCTGCAGTTGGCGGTACAGTATGAGTGCCTTGTTTAAGGCGAGTCCACGGGCTATTGTCTTGAATAGTAAGAGAGGCTTGGAAGTACTTTTGGGCTTTTATTGGGCCTGCTTCTTGAAGTGCTTGCATGCCTTGGGCTAACGCCTGTGCGGCAATGGGGTCATCTGCGGGCACTTGGATTTCACGCTGTTGGCCCGGTCTTAATAAATATAACAGCTGTTGACTAATCGAATGCGCATCCGCAGGTAATGATGGGTAGCTAATGCTACCTTGCTGATTGCGACCATCCGCGTGGATCAGCTTGAAGTCAAAAACTTGCTGGTCGTTATGCAAACGCACACTGGCAAATTTTTGATCACGTAATAAGCTGCGAATATGGACAGGCAATGTTGGCCAGTCAAGTTCTGCATTGATTAGCAGCGTATTGGCTAGGGCGGGTGGTGTAACTTCTAATTGAGAATCATTGAACGGTTTGCTGCGTTGCAGATCAATGGCAAGCATGTCGGATAGTCCATGCTCTAGCCAGTCCATAGTGGGGTCGTTAGTAGCATTAATAAATGGCAAGACTAAGAGTGATTTAGTCGTTTGGTTGGGGATATTAAGATCATTATCTAAGTTGCTAATAATCAGTCCGCTAGCAATGCTGATGACGAGCATTAATGCTAATAAGGGCAGGGAAAAACGACGACGGCGCTGTTTTGGTTGCTCATGCTGTTTCTCAGATGGGCTATCAACGATCTCTTCTTGTGGGGCTTCATTTAAGGGACATATCCATTGATAGCCGCGCTGTGGAAAGGTCTTTATATAGCTAGGCGATTTAGCATTATCGTGAAGCGCAGCTCACGGATACTTTGGGTTAAAGAATTTTCGCGGTAATCGCCATGCTGCCATAGCGCTTCTAACAGTTCTTCTTTGCTTACGATTCTATCTTGATGCTCGATTAGGTATTGCAGTAGGCCTGCTACTTTATGACGTAAGGTTTGTTCTGGTTTGTCGGTATGGCTGAGCATGCCGCTTTGACTATCGAAAGAATACTGCTCGAACTGAAAGGGCATGTGTGGGGCTATCCGCGGTGAAAGAATGCAGTGATTTTACGTCTTGTAAGCCTATTAGAGCAAGCTGAATGTTTTTGGCTGGAGCTTCTAAGTTGTTGATTTATAACGATAAATAAAGATATCACTTTTGTTTGATAGCGATTTTATATCGATGTCAGCGCGTTTTGATAACCCTTTTCGAGAATGTGCGTATAACTCAGTCATCAATATGAGTTCGTGCTGCCGTGTATTTGTTGTTTCAAATTCAACGTTCAGTTAATGAGTTTTTATTTTAATCAATGTCATCTTAATTAAAAGGAATCCCATCATGAGACTATTTAAACAATCACTGCGTCTAACGGTATCGGCTTTATTATTGAGTACCGCCATACAGGCAAGTGGAGCGCCATTGGCGATTGGCGATAACGCCCCTGATTTTGAAGTGACTACCTTGGCGGGTAAAACGTTCAGGCTATCAGATTATGAAGGCGATAAGCCTGTGTATTTGAAGTTTTGGGCAACCTGGTGCAGCTACTGCAAAGTAGAGATGCCACACCTGCAATCGATTTATAACCAATATGGGGATGATGTTGAAGTATTAGCGGTGAATGTGGGTATTAATGATTCGGTGGCTAATATTGAACAGTTTTTTAATCAAGCAGGATTCAATTTACCGGTGGCGATTGATCAGCAAGGCGACCTTGTCAGTGATTATGGCATTGTTGGTACACCACATCATGTATTGATTGATAAAGACGGACAAATTGTCTATCGCACTTTTTTAGCCTCGGATACCTTGGATGAGACGATAGAAGGCTGGGCTGAGAATAAAGTAAAGAATACGATTCGACGTCCTTGGAGACGTTAGATTAAGTGGTTAATGTTTTATCGTTTGTTGTTGAAATTCACACTGAATATGTATATTGAAAAGAGATTTACAATGAAAAGAGCTAATAAAAGAAAAATAACGGCTTATGCTTGGTCACTTTTAATTTTACTCGGAGCAGCGCTTTCTTCCCAAGCCAGCGTAGCAGGAAAAATTGAATTAAACGATCTGAAAGCCTTTGATGGCCAGCCCGTCATCTTAAAAAAAGACAAAATGACTCATCTTATTTTTCAGGATATTTGGAGCAGTTACGAAGGGCAAGGTGAAGAAGCTCGAGTCGCCGCTTTGCCAAAAGCATTCACGGTTAATAGCCAGCAGATTTGGGTCCAGCTAGGGATTAATGTTACTGCTGCTCAGTTGGCTGAATTCCAAGGTTATTTCCCGCAAGTCGAGCCTTTAGTTCTTGATAATGGCTTTAGTTTGATGCGTTCAGTCGGAGGCTGGGACTTGCCATTACATGTCATTTTGAAAGATGGGAAAAAGATATTTTCAGGTAATGGTGATGAGCTCACGAAATTATCAAAAGCGCATTTATCGTCCGCTATCGCAATGAAAAACTGGCTGGACTCTTCTTTACGGGCTGATTTAATGATGTATTCAAGTGCTGCTGAAAAAAACAGGACAAAAACAGGCAGAAAAAAACCGGCTAAGTTTACTATTGCGGAAGCGAAAAGTTTGCATTACTACAAACCCGAGAATGGTGATAAAGCGCCGCTATTTACGGCTAAAACTATGGCTGGCAATACGGTTAGCTTAATAGGGTTATCTTACAAAAAACCACTGAGTTTGGTATTTGTCGATTCACTTTGTCCTATGCCACACTTTCCAAATTGTGAAGCTAAATTAGAGATGTTAAATGAATTGGTTGCAACTGATACGTCACGAGAGTGGGTAGGTATTGTGAGTAGCTATTATGTGAATGAAGAAATTGCTCAGCAATTTCGTGATCAGTTTCAATTAAAGATGCCATTGATATTTGATGCCGATAATCAGATTTATCAGTCTTACGGGGTGCATGCGTCTCCCTATCAAGTTGATATTGATCGTGAAGGTATTATTCATTTTCGTGGAAGTGAAATTCACTAAGTGACCATTAATACGGGGCAATAAAAAACCCCACATTCTTTATAAAGCAATGTGGGGTTTTCGGTATACGCTTAAATGCTATGAATTAATCTTGCTTAAAGATCTTTCATTGCCCCAATGGTATCTTGCAATACTTGTTTCGCATCGCCGGTAACCATTAACGCATTGTCACGGATGAACAATTCATTTGGAATGCCGGCAAAACCTGGCGACAAACCACGCTTAACCACAACCACGGTTTTTGCGTTGTGTACGTTAAGAATTGGCATGCCAAAGATTGGCGAGTTAGGATCTTCTGCCGCGCCAGGGTTAACTACGTCGTTAGCCCCCAATACGATAGCAACATCTGTCTGAGAGAACTCAGGATTGATGGTATCCATTTCAACTAACTGATCGTAAGGAACTTCAGCTTCAGCAAGCAATACGTTCATGTGGCCAGGCATACGACCGGCAACAGGGTGGATGGCGTATTTCACTTCGGTGCCATTCTTTTCTAGCATGCTCGCTAGTTCACGAGTTGCGTGCTGCGCTTGTGCTACGGCCAAACCATAACCCGGAACAAATACTACTTTCTGCGCGCTGTCTAAAAGCATGGCCAGTTCGTCTGCATTAGAGAACTTAACTTTACCTTCGTAGAAAGCATCGTTTTCGGATTTAGTGACGCCGCTTTGAGCTGACATAGAACCACCGAACAATACGTTGGTTAAAGAGCGGTTCATGGCCTTACACATGATGCTGGTTAAAATAATACCGGATGCACCGACCAAAGAACCAACGATGATCAAACCGTTATTGCCTAGTACAAAACCGGCAGCTGCACCGGCTAAACCAGAGTAGGAGTTCAATAGGGAAACAACCACTGGCATATCCGCGCCGCCAATAGGCATTACCAAACAAACACCGAGTATCAAACAAACAACGATCAAACCTAGAATCAATAGATCAGAATTTAGTTGGCTATAAGCAGAGAAATAAACGGCGCCAGCAATCAAGGTTAAAAAGCATAATTTAACGATGGCTTTGTACAGTTTCACTTTATTTGAATCACCGATTTTACCTTTCAGTTTACCTACGGCAACGAAAGAGCCTGTTAGTGTTACCGCACCAATCAAGATCGAAAGAATAACGGCGACAGACCAGTCATACGTCACGGCAAATTGGCCCATGTTCGCAAGCTGTTGGCTTTCTAAGTAGTTAGCCGCGGCAACCAATAAAGAAGCACCACCACCAATACCGTTAAGCGTTGCTACCATTTCTGGCATATCGGTCATGGCCACTTTTTTAGCAATGAAAGCACCGATAGCCCCACCAATTAATACACCTAAAAGGATGTATTCATAAGTAATAACGTTGCTATCAAGTAAGGCTGCGATCACTGCAATTAGCATCGCAGAAGCTGACATTCTATTGCCATTTACGGCGGTCTTTGGAGAAGTTAACCCTTTTACGCCCAGAATGAATAATACGGCGGCTACTAGGTAACCTAGATTAATTAATACGTCCATTAGTCTGTTACCTTATTTTCTTTTAAACATGTTCAACATGCGGTCGGTTACCATGTAACCCGCGACGATGTTGATAGTGGCAAGTGCAATGGCGATAACGCCAAGTACCGTTGATAGAACCGTTGTGTGGTCAGAGCCACCGGAGCTGATGATGGCACCCACAACAACGATGCCTGAAATCGCATTGGTGCCACTCATTAACGGGGTATGCAATGTGGGTGGTACTTTGTTAATCACTTCTACACCAACGAAAATCGCTAGTACAAAAATGGTTAAGGACATGATAAACATTTCCATAATTTTTATTCCTCTGTATCTACGCTTTGTCAGCTTGGGCTTTTAAGCCTTCGTGTTTAATTTCGCCAGCTTCTGTAATCAAGGTTGCCGCAACAATGTCATCTTCCATATTGATATTTAGCTGGCCATCGGCTGCCATGTTCAATAAGAACGTTGTGATATTTTTGGTTAATAACTGAGAAGCATGAACAGGAACACGACCAGGGTGATCGGTATAGCCAATAATGGTTACGCCATCAACATAGGCTTTATGGCCTGCAATTGTGCCTTCAACGTTACCGCCGCGCTCTGCGGCCAAGTCGACAATCACAGACCCTTTTTTCATGTAATGCAGCATGTCTTTAGTAATTAAACGTGGAGACATTTTTCCTGGAATCGCCGCGGTGGTAATCACAAGGTCAGCCTGAGCGACTTTTGCTTGCATTTGTTCGCGCTGCTTTTTATAGAACTCTTCAGATTTCTCAGTTGCGTAACCGCCCGTTGCGCCGCCTTCTTCTTGTGGTAAATCAAATTCCACAAACTTTGCGCCAAGAGATTCAACCTGCTCACGTACTTCAACACGCGTATCGTAGGCTTCAACAACAGCACCTAAACGGCGAGCCGTAGACACCGCCATTAAACCAGCAACGCCTGCACCAACAATGAAAACTTTTGCTGGATGAATCGTACCGGCTGCTGTCATTAGCATTGGGAAATATTGTGGTAATTCCATGGCACCCGATAGCACTGAGCGGTAGCCGCTAATAGCGCCCATAGAGCTTAATACATCCATGCTTTGTGCACGTGTTGTACGAGGAATAAATTCCAAAGCAAAAGAACGCACATTACGTTCAGCCAATTGCTTGATTAGCGGCAAGTTGAACCATGCATCTAATAAGCAAATAAGTGTGCTGTCTGCTTTTAATAAGGCAACTTCTTCATCAAGTGGTTGGCGTACTTTTAATACAATATCCGCTTGCTCGTATAAAGATTGCGCGGTTGGGGCAATGCTTGCGCCACAGTTGCGGTAGGTGTCGTCGTCATAATGAGATTTATCACCGGCACCTTCTTGAACAACAACTTCGAAACCCGCAGATAATAATGCATCAATACCGGTTGGTATTAATGCTACGCGGTTTTCCCCAGGATAAATTTCCTTAGGTACTCCGATTAACATAGTGAATACTCCTAAATGGTTTTTTAATTGTTAATTTTTTTGAATTTATAGTGCAAAAAATAGTGCAAAAAATAATGTGTCAATATCTCTGTGCTATGCCTTACCTAAACCAAGAATACTTAGCGTATTTTCACGTGTCCGATTAAGCAGTTCACCATTATCAATTAACGATTCGCCATAAGACGGTATCCATTCTTTTAACTGCGCTTTCCAATCTGTATTTAAACGATCAGCCATGCAGCGTTCAATAACTTCTATCATTGCTTGAGCTGCAACAGAAGCACCTGGTGACGCGCCAAGTAGGGCCGCTAATGAGCCATCTTTTGCCGCGACTAATTCAGTACCAAATTCTAATTTTCCGCCGTTAGAGCCATCTTTTTTGATGATCTGTACACGCTGTCCAGCTTCTGCCAAAGACCATTTTTCAGAGCTGGCCTGTGGAAAGTATTCGCGCAAGGCATTCATACGATCTTCATGAGACTGCATCACTTCACTGATTAAGTATTTGGTCAGATCCATATTGTTCATGCCGACGCTCATCATGGGCAATAAGTTATTACCACGCACCGATTTGAATAAGTCCAACTTAGAACCCGCTTTCAAAAACTTGGTCGTGAAGCCTGCAAACGGGCCAAATAGCAGCGCTGGCTTACCATTAATGATGCGCGTATCTAAATGCGGTACCGACATTGGAGGGGCACCAATCGCTGCTTTGCCATATACTTTTGCGTGATGCTGCTTAATGGTTTCTTCGTCTTTACATACCAACCACTGACCAGAAACGGGGAAGCCGCCATAGCCTTTGCTTTCGTCGATATCCGATTTTTGAAGAAGCGGCAGTGCGCCGCCGCCAGCCCCTAAAAATACAAAACCGGCATTGATGGTTTTGCTTTCACCAGTTGTTCTGTTTTTTAATTTAACGTTCCAGCGGCCATCTTTCGTCTTTGTTAATTCAGCGACTTCATGGCTTAGTAATAACTCAAACGGGTCACGCTTTTCTAACGATGAAACCAAGTTGCGCGTTAATGATCCAAAGTCAACGTCACTGCCGAAGGCAATGCGCGTTGCGGCAACTTTGTCATTGACATCACGGCCTTCCATAACCAACGGCATCCACTCGCGCAGAACCGCATGATCTTCGCTGTATTCCATGCCCGTAAATAAATGGTGCTTTGAGAGTTTCTCCCAACGCTGGCGTAAAAATGCAACGTTGTCTTCACCCCAAACAAAACTGATGTGAGGTGTAGTATTGATGAAATTTTCTGGTGCGGGTAAATCACCGCTGCCAATTAAGGCGCTCCATAGCTGTAGCGACACCTCAAAATTTGCGTTAATAGCGAGTGCACGATCAACTTCTACATCACCCTGGTCATTTTGTGGGGTGTAGTTCAGCTCGCAATAACCTGCGTGGCCGGTACCTGCATTATTCCAACCATCGGTACTTTCATGAGCGACAAGATCTAAACGCTCCACCATGGTCAATTTTAGCGAAGGGTCTAACTTGTTTAATAACGTGCCAAGAGTAGCACTCATAACACCGCCGCCAACGAGCAGCACATCGATTTCTTTAGTAGTCATATAGATTTCGCCTGTAGGTAAAAATCCGAATCCAAGCGGCACCGGTCAGCGCCTATCGGTAGCAGCTTTTGGCTGATTAGGTCTACCGAATGAATTAAAACGAGCGTTTTATACATTCGTTCGAATAAGATCACAACATTGACAAACAAAATAAGCTTAAGATCAATAATTATAATTTAACGTAAGTTATTGATTTATAAGGATTATATTGATGTATTAGTATTATTTATAGTTACTATAAAATAAGTAATAAAAAGGTTGAAACATAGAACTAAAACAAAGGAGCTGAAATTCAACAACTTTCACTGATTGTTTTTTAGTCAGCTCCTTTGCGTCTAATGATACTTTTTTGCGATGAAATGCCATCCTTAATTTGGTTATGGCATAACATGTCTCAACCTTAATCCTGGTATTAGCCCAGCTGAAAGTAGCTGACCATTTGGTGGTATATTGGTATGCCGACGATGGCGTTAAAAGGAAACGTTATTCCTAATGACATCAGCATGGCTAAGCCAATATCCGCTTTTGGAATGGCCGTTTTTATGGCCGCAGGAGCGGCAATATAAGAGGCGCTGGCGGTCAGTGTTGCCAATATAACAACGGACCCCGTCGAAAGACCCAGCGCGAGACCTGCACTCAAGCCAATAAAAGATAAAAAGAAGGGGGCGATTAGGGCAAAAGTAAGTAACTTCCACTTTTTCCAAGGTATTGGCGATAAAGTGACCGCCGCCGTTAATCCCATTTCCAATAAAAACAGAGCCAATACCGCTTTAAATGCGTGAGTGAACAGCTCTGTTACTGCCGCGCCTTCGTTGGGGCCATACATAAAACCAATAATGACACCGCCTACCAGTAAAACGACCCCTCGGTTGGTGAAGGTTTCGTGCCAGAGTTCACTTTGGTTTTTACTGGAATCGCTGTCGTTGCGGGTATGTCTGCGATAAAACGCTAATGCGACAAGAATCGCTGGCAGCTCTAACATGACCAAATAAAGGGTGACTTGAGGTTCAATGGCTAGGCCAGCGGTCTCAACGTAAGCCAAGGCAACGGCAAAGGTTCCTGCACTTACAGACCCATAATGAGCGGCAAGGCTGGCGGCATTCGCATGATCGGCTTTGGCAACTTTTAATAAGATGGGAATAACAATGAAAGGAATAATAGCGCCCAAAGAGGCAATGGCGAGTAACTCAAAGACTAAGGCCCACTCCAGCGACCCATACAACGCCATACCGCCTTTTAAACCAATGGTTAACATCAGCAGCAGGCTTAGCGTATCGTAGGCTGCTTTGGGGATTTTTAAGTCCGATTTTAATAAACCGGCCACCAACCCCAAAACAAAAAACAAAACGACGATATCAGGCATGATTATTCGCCTCTATAATTAGGGTATTATTAAGCATGATTTAATCCTATTAAGTATTGAAGTTATATAGATGTGAATCATAGCGATCTTATGTATAAAGTAAAATTGATATTATTTTCACTTTATATAAGTAATTACTTATGAATGCAGCGTGAGCGTTAAATGCCATTATCCGTACAAAAATTAGTCAGCAGATTGACCTTTCGACAACTGCAGGTATTTCTGAGTGTCTATGAAACCGCAAGTTATTCGAAAGCGGGTGAACAACTGGGCTTAACTCAGCCAGCGGTTAGTAGCCAGATGCGACAATTAGAAGCGGCATTGGATGTTCCTGTATTTGAGTATGTTGGGCGCAAGTTATATTGCACGGCCGCAGGAGAAACCTTAGTGAAAAGCATTCGAGTGATGTTTGATGAATTACGTTTTCTGCAATCGGACTTAGCCGCCATGAAAGGACAAGTGGCAGGTGACTTAAATATTGTGGCAGTAAATACCGCGCAATATGTGGTGCCCTATTTATTAAAGCCATTCTGTGAACAACACCCCGCCTTAAATGTGAATGTGAGGGTGGTTAACCGAGCAGAGGCTATTAAACGGTTAAATGATAATCAAGATCACTTGGTGATTATGGGTATTGTGCCAGAAGAAAAGCCTTTAGCGTCAATGCCATTTTTAGATAACGAATTGTTAGCGGTTGCGAGGCATGACCATTCTATTCATCAAGAAGAAGCGGTGTCCGTGCAGCAATTTTTGAATGCGGGTCTGTTAAGCCGAGAGTCGGGCTCAGGCAGTCGCTTGGCATTAGAACTTTTTGCTCAAGAGCATCGTTTATCCATTGCCCCAATTATGCAGCTTGGGTCTAACGACGCGGTTAAGCATGGTGTATTGGCTGGATTGGGTGTCGCCGTTTTACCTAAGTTAAGTATTTTGCCTGAATTAAAATTAGGTCTACTTAAAATCGTACCTCTTA
>TARA_B110001454_G_scaffold196684_1_pt1 | contig 15479 bp, 14 predicted proteins | sample TARA_B110001454 | Tara Oceans TARA_B110001454 (sample SAMEA4397004) | marine metagenome | biome: Polar Biome; feature: [MES] marine water layer (ENVO:01000295) within the mesopelagic zone...; material: water (ENVO:00002006), including particulate matter (ENVO:01000060) such... | reverse complement strand
AAAGAATTTCTCCTGCTAATTTACTTCCAGCATATATTGAAGTTGGTGAAGTAGATGCTGTTTCATTAATGGGTAACTTTTTAGGAATTCCGTAAACATGACTTGTGCTTGCATATATTACCTTACAGTTATTTTTCCTTGCAGCTTCTAATATTTTTTGAGTACCTAAAACATTTGTTGTAATACATTGATCAGGAAAATCTTCACAAACTTTTGGATCTGTAATTGCTGCTAAATGAATTACACAAAAAATATTTTTAAAATCTTTTGAAGTTATTTTACTAATATCTTTAGTAATGTAATTTAATTTACTGTTTTTTCTCTTTTTTGATAATCCTGTTATCTTATATTCTGTTAGTAAATTCTCTACAAGATTTTTTCCAATAAATCCACTACTACCTGTTATCAAAATTTTTTTCAAAAAATCACTCTCATTATTTTAAATTAATTCCAAATTTTATTTGTGTTTAGCTGAAATATTTTGATCAGCCATGGCTGCATCCCATGGAAATTGTTCTCCTTTTAACCATCTTTCCCATCTAGATATATCTTCTTCAACCATAATTTTTACTAATTTTTTAAATTTTATTTGTGGTTTCCAACCTAATTTTTTAATTGCTTTTTTATTATCTCCCTTTAAATTTTTAACATCAAATGGCCGTAAATTATCTTTTGTTGATATTATTTTTGTAGGAGAAATACCCGCGATTTTACATGCTTCATTTACAAACTCTTTAACAGAATGGCTTTCTGAAGTCGACAAAACATAATCATCTGGATTTTTTTGTTGTAACATTAGCCACATACCTTCTACAAATTCTGGTGCATATCCCCAATCCCGTTTAGCATCCATATTTCCTAAATTCAAATTTTTTGCCAAACCTAATGAGATTTTTGCAACGCCGTTAGATATTTTTCGTGTAACAAATTCTAAACCACGAAGAGGAGATTCATGGTTAAATAGAATACCATTTACAGTGTACATATCATAGCTTTTTCTATACATATTTGTCATCCAAAACCCATATAATTTTGATATTGCATAAGGACTAGATGGTTTAAAATTAGTCAATTCATTTTGAATTTTATCATTTTGCTCGCCATACAATTCACTTGAAGATGCTTGATAGAATTTAATTTTTTTATTAAATTTTTTTATTTCATCTAACATTCTTGTAACACCAATCCCAGTAATACCACTAGTATAGATTGGTTGAGAAAATGATACCCCCACAAAGCTTTGTGCAGCCAAATGATAAATTTCATCTGGTTCTGAAATTTTTAGAGCATTTGCAATTGAGGCAGAATCAGATATTTCACCTGGAATAAGATTCACTTTATTATGGATATCAAGATACTGCAATCTCCAAAAATTTGGAGTAGATGTTCTTCTAAATGTTCCAAATACTTTGTATCCTTTACCAATTAAAAAATCTGCAAGATAGGCTCCATCTTGTCCGGTGACGCCTGTGATTAATGCTTTTTTCATTATTATAATTCTCGTTATCTTTAATGTTAATATGTTGTTAAAAATTTATCTAAATTTAAAATAATGATACTAATTATTTGAATTTATTTTATTTTTTAATATTCTAAAAATAGTGATCATATATGAAAAACATCCCGATAAATTTAATTTTATAAAAAAACCACTATTTTTTAAAAATAAATTCATACCTAGTTGTTTTTTGCAGTTTAAAGTCATTGGTGCCCATGGAAAAATAACTCCATACCAATCACTATTTACCATTTTTATAATCTTAATCATATTTCCCTTTCTTGAATCCCCTCCATCAAAAACTTCCATTAGTATATCATCAATAACGTGTATTTCTCCATATCTTAACAAACTTAATGCATAAAATGTATCTTGTCCAATAAATGATTTAGTAATTATACATTTTTTTATAGCATCAGTTCTATGTAATCCATAAAAAACTTGACTATGCCTACATTTTTCAAAAAATTTACTAACTCTATTATCATATTCTCCTGAAACTGGAAAGCAGTCCATATATGCAGCTCTAGTTTTAATTTTATTTTCTATTTTTTTAAAAAATGTATTATTTTTCTTTTTTTCTAAAATATTTGTAGACTTACCAAACATTTTGAGCTTACTAATGCTAGTTACTATTTTTTCATTTGCTTCAAGTACATTAAAATTTTTTTCTAAAAATTTAGGTAATAATAAATCATCAGCTGCAATCCAAAGAAAATATTTTCCGAATATATGGTCTAAAATAAAATTATAATTATTGAATTGCCCAATATTTTTATCTTGTAGATATAATTTAATTCTTGTATCCTTTTCCATAAATTCTTTACAAATTTTTACTGAATTATCCGTAGATGCATTATCTGATATTATTAATTCAAAATCAGTAAATGTTTGAGATAATATATTTTCAAGTCTTTTACGAATAAATTTTTCACTATTGTATATAGGAAGCCCAATACTTATTTTTGGATTTTTTGATTCCTCTTTAATCTCTCGATTACTATATTTTATCCAATTTTCCATTTGGCTTCACCATTATTCCATAATTTATTTAAAAATTCTTTTTCTTTCATGGTATCCATATGTTGATAAAATCCATGATGCTGATATGCACTTAATTGATTAATTTCTACTAACTTTTCTAGAGGTTCTTTTTCCCAAATACTTAAATCATTTTTTATATAATCAAATATTTCTGGCTCCAATACAAAAAATCCACCATTCACCCAAATATCTTTTCTAGATATTTTTTCTTTAAAACTTGTAACCTTTTTTTGTTTTATTTCTAAAACTCCGTATTTTTCTGGTGGTATACAAGCTGTAACTGTAGCTAAAGTTTTCATTTCTTTATGAAATTCAATTAATTTTTTTATATTTAGATTATTTAATGTGTCTCCATAAGTAAAACAAAATGTATCATCAATTAAATTTTGGACTCTTTTTAAACGACCACCAGTCATTGTTTCTAAACCTGTATCAATACAAGATACATCCCATGATTCTTTATTTTCTAAAAAATAATCTTTAATTTTATCTCCTTTGTAACCACAACAAATTATAAAATCATTAATTCCATAAAATGAATATCTTTTCATAATGTGCCAAAGAATTGGTTTTCCACCTATCTCTACCATTGGTTTTGGTTTTAATTTAGTCTCCTCAGAAATCCTTGTTCCATATCCACCTGCAAGAATTACTGCTTTCATGTTATCCAAACTTTAGTATTTTATCATTATTAAAAAATGTGACTTGTTATTGTTTGATATGTGACTATGTCAACAAAAATTTTTCCTTTTAATACGATTAGAAATTTTATCTAATTTTTTGATTTTTTTGATAATATAACTATTTTTTAGTAATCTTAATCTATACTAACTCTAATTTACTCAGCTATGTTTGACGCAAAAAAAGTTCCCACTGTTGCGAAGATTGGATCTTTAGGAACCGTATTAACAAAAAAATTATTTGAAACAAATTTGACATCTAATCTAAATACACAATATGTTGTTTTGTATGATTCTGTATTAAATATTGAAGAATTGAAACAAATCATCAAAGAATACAATCCACAAATAATAACATTTAGTCTAGAATCACATAATTTTTTAGTTGAAAATAGCATTGATCATAAATTATCTGAAAATTATTTGAATGAAAATGAATTAGACTCTATACAAGATCACTTGTATCAATTTACACAATGGTATTCTAATCCCACAATATCTAAATTAATTGAATATGATGGAATAAATCTTGGAGAGTTATTTTATTTTAAATTTGGTCATTTTTTAATTCCAATTTTAAAGAAGATTTATGAAATTATGAGAATTACTGAAGTTTACAAAAATGCATTATTTTTTTCTTCAAATTCACTCACAAATATTTTAAAATTATACTCTTTAAATATTCACACATTAAATGATACAAACACCACAAATAAACAAAAACATAGTCAGATCCATATGTTTACAATTATTAGAAATAACTTAACCATAAGAAAAATTAAAAAATTTATAATACTTCAAAATAATTTACCTCTTTTTTCACAAATCATAAAAGTCTCTTATGGTCTTTTTAAAATTGTTTTTCATAATAAAAAATTTGAAAATAATAAGCAAACCATTTTATTAATAAATCACACAACAAATCGCTTTCAAAATGTACTTGAAAAATTACCAAATTATCCAATAAATTTAGTAAAATATGATATCAACATTCCTGCATTCTGGGATCTTAGAACTTTGTTAACAATAAAAAAATCTAATTGTTACATAGAACATTCTACATGTATATCTACACATGAGTTGGATGAAAAGAATTCTCTTTTTGCTGAACAATTAAATGATCTTTTTAAAGAAGATTTTTTTAACAAATTTTTCTCACTAAATAATATTAGCTTTTGGAATATAATAAAAAATAATTTTATTCAAATGTATAAAATAAATTATTCAAATGCAATTAAAGAGATAAAAAAAATCAAATTTTTATTTAAAAAATATGGTCCTTCGTATATTTTAATTCTCGGTGCTGAAAATAATCCTGTGAATCTAATTACAATTAAGATTGCACAAAAATTTAGGATAAAAGTTGGATTGATGCAACACGCAATGACTACTGACGATTTATATAATTCAAATAATTATATTGTTAAATTTGATCACTTTTGTAGAATCACTCCTCTATACTCTGATCATTTTCTGGTGTGGGACAAATTAACTCAAGATCATGCCATAAAACATAATGTAGATTCAAAAAAAATTATTCCAATAGGGTGCCCCTTCTTTGACACCTTTTTTCAGGATGATAAAAATCCTGTAAACTCAAAAAGTGAATATATTTTACTTGCAATTGCTTCATTTTCTGGGCATTATACAAGAAAATTATCGACACAAATGCAAATTGAATTTGAAAACACTATAAAACAAATCTGTCAAATCATAACAAAAATGAATAAAAAATTGTTAATTAAAGTTCATCATAGTTCAAATTTCAATGAGGAAATCGTTAAAAACATTAATCCAAATATAATTGTCAAACATACTGGAAATTTTTATGAATATGCTAAAAATTGTGAACTTTTAATCTGTATTGATATGAGCACTGCCATTCTTGATACGATGTTATTAAAGAAACCAATAATATCTATTTTGATAACAGAAAAAGATTCTCCATCTGAATTTTTTCGAAAAAATTACATTTTACAAACTGAGATAACCAATCTTGAAAAAACTTTAACAAAACTATTTTTAGATAATAAATTTAAACTATCTTGTATTGAACAGGGGGAGAAATTTATAGAAAAATATATGATTAATGCTGGAACTTCTTCTACATCTCTTCTCAATTTCTTATCAAATATGTCTACTAAAACAACTAACTAATTTTTTTCCAATAGTTGTGGATCTTTGAAGAAGTTCACTTTTTTTAGTAAATTTTTAAGAAAATTTTTATTCGTTTAATATTATAAAATAGAAATTTTTAAAATGCTTCCAATTTATTATTAGAAAAATTAAGTTGATTTTAAAACAAAAGCAATTTTCCTATCTTTAAATGCACCTAATTTGTAATCAACAAACATCTCTTTAATACATGCATCATTTTTTAATTTTTTATTTTCCTCTGACATTGTTTTAATTATTATGGATTCTAACAATTCAAATTTAGCATCATTAAAAAATTTTTTCCATTCAAAAATTCTATGTTCATGTTCCCCATTTTGCCTTCTTGTTAAAATCAAATCTTTAGGTCTATGATTTTTAATCAAAAATTCTTCATTGTATCTGATGTTTAGCATTCTTTCTATTTCTGAATCTGTGGTAGAATTATTGTGAGCCCTATCAATTATTACTAATGTTCCATTTTTTTTCAAAACACGTTTACATTCTTTTAATGTTTTCACTAGATTCATTGAATGATGCATTGAATCCCATGATATTGCAAAGTCCATTGAATTATCTCTTAGTTTTAAATTGTCAAAATCACCTATAACAGAAATCACTTTACCTGCTTTGTTTCCAAGAATCTGTTTTTTAATAATTGGTTGACATAATCTAACTACATCTTCAACAATTTCTACACAATAAATTTTTTCTACATTTTCTCTTTTTGCCAATGTAGAAGAAATACACCCTACACCTCCTCCAAGATCAACTCCAATACCTTGAATCAAATCTTTGGTTTTGGGAATTAAATCAAATGTTTTTCCTACATTATCACTATCAATATACACATACTTGTCAATAATTGCTTTATACCCTTTTACAGATGCATTTTTGGCAATTAATTGATTTCCAATGTATTCTTGACCTGAAATTAATCCTTGACTTCTTTCCCAAATTTTAATATTTTCCAATAATAATTCCTCTAATAAATCACATTTTAATTAATTACATTTGTATGGTTTAATTATCCACATATTTTTCTTTTCAATTGCATTATTTTTTTCATCCATATTTAGTAATACTTCTTCTAACTTTTCTCCTTGACGTAATCCAATAATTTTCTGTGATTTTGATATTTTATCAGCTAATTTTTTAATATTAAAATTTTCCATTTTTGGAATAAATATTTCTCCAGACTTTGCTTTTAGAAGTACATTTAAAATGAAATCTACTACTTTATCTACATGAATAAAATATCTTTTCATTGTAACATCTGTAATTGATAATGGTTTACCTTTTTTAATTTCTTCATTCCATATTTCAAAAACATTTCCTCGTGATTCAATAACATTCCCAAATCTAACTGTAGCTGATTTTGTTTCTTTAATATGTACTCCAGCCCAACTTGTTATTCTTTCACCTAATTGTTTTGTATTTCCATATAATGTGGATGGATCGGCAGCTTTATCTGTACTTATATTAATAAATTTTTTTGGTCTCTTTTTGATTAACATTTGAATCATATTTACTGTTCCATTTACATTTGTATCTATGGTTTCTATAGGATTAAATTCTGAAATTTCTATATTTTTGATTGCTGCTAAATGAAAAATAATGTCTATTCCATCCCCTGCCATATCTAATCGTTCTTGATTTAATATGCTGCCAAGCAAAATTCGTAATCTAGGATCGTTTAATTTTTTATTCAATTTAACTAAAGCATATTCATCAATATCTAACACTCTTATCGATTGTATGGGATATTCTAGTAGTTTTTTTACTAACTCAGATCCTATACTTCCTGCTCCACCCGTAACTAAAATTGTTTTATTTTTTAATTCTTTTGTGAGTAAAGGATTCATTTTCATCTTTTTCATAATTAACTAGCTGTTGATAAGTTTATTTTTAATCTTATCTGATATTTGAAAATTTTGATATTTTTCATCTTTCTCATTTAATTTTGTCAATAATAGTAATTTATTTAATATATGATGCTCTAACTAAATAGAACTTTTGAAAACAATTTGCTTTATTGGTGCACGGGGAGGCTCAAAAGGTGTTCCTCAAAAAAATATACGTTTGATTAATGGTAAACCTTTGATTGCACACACTATAATCTCTGCACTTGATTCTGGACTTTATGATCATGTAGTGGTATCAACAGAAGATAAAAAAATTGCCCAAATTGCAAAAAAGTATGGTGCAGAAATTCCCTTTTTAAGACCTAAAAATTTGTCTACTGATACAACTGCTTTTGCTGATGTAATGATGCATGGAATAAATGAATTAAAAACATTAGATTATGATTTTAATATTTTAGTTAATAGGGATTGCACTGTACCTTTTATTCGAATTAAGGATATGAAAAACTCAATCAAATTATTAAAAAATAAAGATTGTGATGCTGTATTTGGGGTTTATCGTCAACATCTTAATCCATATTTCAATATAGTGGAAAAAAACTATAATGGTTTTCTTCAATTATCAAAAAAATTAAAAAATAGACCAAAAAGTAGACAAGAATCTCCCAAAGTTTATCAATTAAATGGACTTTTTGTTTATAACGTTGACAAATTTTTAAAATATAAAGTTCCACTTCTTCCAAAATCACTTCCATATGAAATTCCTGTAGAGTGTGGTTTTATGATTGATACTGAATTAGAATTTAAAATTGCAGAATTCATGATGAAAAATAAATCATTATTTTTTTAATTACCAAGCACTCCATCCTCCATCTAAAATTAAATTAGCACCTGTCATATACGAAGATGCCTTTGATAGGAGGAATAATAATGCTCCATTGTATTCATCTTTTTCTGCCATTCTTCCTAGAATAGTTTTATCAGAATATTTTTTGATAAATTTTTTTGTCATATAAGATGTATCTAAAACTCCACCTAGAGTCATAGTATTTACTCGAATATTTTTTTTATTCCAATATGATGCAAGATATCTTGTAAAATTTACTATTGCTCCTTTTGAAGCAGCATATGATGGAGGAGAATTTAATTCACTATTTTCATAAATTCTTTGATCAGCCCCATTTATTCCATAAATAGAAGAAATATTTACAATCACTCCCCCGTCTTTTTGTTTAACCATTTTTTTTCCGAACTCTTGACAACAAAGAAAAACCCCTGTTAGATTAACTGAAAGAACTTTATTCCAAAGATCTAATTGATATTCTTCAAACTTTTTTGCTGATTTTTTTGGATCTATTCTTGGACTAAAAAATGCATTATTTACCAATCCATCAATCTTTCCATATTTTTTAATAATTTCTGATGAAAGATTAACTAATTCATCTTTTTTTGTTATATCCACATTGCATGCAAATGGATTTGTTTTGTATTTTTTAGAAATACTTTTTTCTAGTTCCTTATTCTCTTTTTTGTTAATATCAATTAATATCACATTTGCCCCAACACTACTTAATACATGAGCAAAATTTGTACCTAATCTTCCCGCACTTCCTGTTAAAATTATTGTTTTTTTATTGAGATTAAATACATGATCTATTGTTTGCCTTTTCATATTTTGACCATTTTCCTCAGTTTTGCAGATTTTTTAACTCCTAATGCAATTTTCAAAGTAGTAATTCCATCTTTTTCAATGGGATTAATTGTGTGCTTTTGTTTTTTAATACATTCTAAAAAATGCATTAATTCTTGTTTAAACATTAAATTCCTTTCATATTTTGACCGTTTTAAAACTTCAGTCCATTTTTTTTTCACATTTTCATAGATTTTCACTATATTTGAATTTGAATTCCAATAAATAGTACCTTTTGTTCCTATAATTTTACAGCTTCTAAATTCTGATTTCTGAAAATAATCTAAATGAAATTCTGCAATTATATTATTTTTAAATTTTAAAATTCCAACAGATAAATCATCTGCAGATATTTTTAAATTACTATATTGTCCTGTAATTGAAATAACCTCTTCAACATCACCAAAAAACCAGTAGAGATAATCTATTTCATGAATACATGTTAATAATACTCCTCCACCTAAATCATCTCTTGCTGCATATCCTTTTTTATAATTTTCATTTGAATGCCAATCTGGCAAATAAGATCCACATTCTACTTTAGCTGAAATTATTTTCCCTATTCTTTTTTTAATAATTAATGATTTTATTTCTTTTATACATTTATGAAATCTTAATTGACATCCCATTTGTGTGATGAGGTTTTTTTCTTTTATAATTTTCTCAATTTTTTTAATATCTTTAAATGAATTTGATAATGGTTTTTCGATAAATAAGTTAAGTCCAGCATCTGCAAATTTTATTGCATATGAAACATGATTACTAGTTTCATTTGAAATTATCACTGCATCTGGTTTTTCTTTAATGCATTTACTAATTGAATTTACTGTGATAATCTTGGAAGATTTATTTTTAATCTCATGCTTTGTCAAAATAATGATTTTGATATGTGGTATTTTTGATAAATTTTCTACATGTCTCTTTCCTGCTGAACCATACCCTACTACAATAATTTTCAAGTAATTGTTAGTTTTTGGCATGGATTATTAAATTTTTAATATCTTCTCACAATTCTATTTAAATTTACAACATCCATCTAATACTGATTTTTATATAAATTCAGCGTATATTGATATATCTCTCTTGTTTTTAAAATACTATGCAATATTGTAAAACTTGTTTAATGCCTGATACACGACCTGGTATTAAATTTCATGAAGATGAATGTATTGCTTGTATTAATTATAAAAAACAAAAATCCGTTGATTGGGCTCAACGAAAAGAAGAATTAGAAAAACTTTGTCAAAAATATCGAGGTTTTAATGATGGTGGATATGATTGTGCAATTGCTGTTTCAGGTGGAAAAGATTCTCATTTTCAAGTTTATTATATGAAAGAAGTAATGAAAATGAATCCAGTTCTTTTAGCAGTAGGTAGTTTTGATTGGACTGAAACTGGAAGAAAAAATCTTGAAAATCTTTCTGAAACATTTTCTTGCGATATTATATCTCTTTTACCAAATAGAAATATTGGTAGAAAATTAGCTAAAAAAGCATTTGAAGAAATTGGTTCTCCAACATGGTATATTGATGCATTAATCTATGCATATCCTTATCGCATGGCTATGAATTTGGGAACAAAATTATTAGTTTACGGTGAAAATGTAAATTATACTTATGGTGGAAAATATGATAAAGAAACTCCTTCTGCTATGATGCAACCTCTAAATGATGTTGTAAAACCAATTTGGAAAGAATGGTTTAATGATAAATCAATTTCTGAAAAAGAGTTAGAATCAGCTAAACAACCTTCAATGGAAGAATGTAAAGAATTTGGATTAGATCCAATTTATCTAGGATATTTTGTACCTTGGGATACACATCATAATTATGAAGTTGCTAAGAGATGGGGTTTTTCACATTTATCTCATGAATACATTCGTGAAGGAACTATTGAACAATATAACCAAATTGATTCAATTGGTTATTTACTAAATCAATTTTTAAAATATCCAAAATATGCACATTCATCTGCTACAGAAATGGCATCAAGATGGATTCGTGCAGGATTAAAAACAAGATCTGAAATGATTCCATTGGTTGAAGAATTTGATAAAAAACTCGATCAAGGCATAATAGAAGAATTTTGTGATTTTGTTAATATTTCAATTAAAGAATTTTGGCAAATAATAGATAAATGGTATAATCCTGACTTTTTTGAGCAAGATCAGGATGGTGTTTGGCATGAAAAATTTAAAGTTGCACAGGGTTTACTTTAACTAATTATAAAATAAAACATATGAAAGAAATGCAAAAAAAAAATCAAATCAATATTTGTGGAAGAATAATAGGAGATAATCAAACCCCTTTAGTTATTCCTGAAATTGGGATAAATCATGGAGGAAATTTTGAAAAAGCAAAAAAAATGATTAAAGCTGCATCTAAGAGTGGTGCAGAATGCGTAAAATTTCAATGTCATATTTTTGATGATGAAATGATTAAAAATAATATAATTCCTAAAAATGCCAATAAATCAATTTGGGATATAATGAAAAAATGTTCGTTATCTAAAAGTGAAGAACTCAAACTAAAAAAATATACTGAAAAATTAGATATGATTTATCTATCAACTCCTTTTTCCAGAGCATCTGCTGATAGATTAGAAGATATGGATATTTGTGCATATAAGATTGGGTCTGGCGAATGTAATAATTATCCTTTAATTCAACATATCGCAAGTTTTGGAAAACCCATTATTTTGAGTACGGGTATGAATAATTTACAATCTATTTCTAAATCTGTAAAAATTTTGGAAAAATACAATATTGAATATGCCCTTATGCATACAACTTCAATATATCCTACTCCGTATAATTTGGTTCGACTGGGTGCATTACGCGATCTTCAGAAAAAGTTTCCTCACACTGTGATTGGTTTAAGTGATCACTCATTTGGAAATTATACTAGTTTTGCAGCAATCCCATTAGGTGCAAAAATACTAGAAAAACATTTCACTCTATCTAAACAATGGAAAGGACCTGATATTCCATTATCCATAAATCCACATGAATTAAGAGATCTCATTCAAGGCTCTGCTCACATTTCGTCCTCTTTGGGAGGCCACAAAAACATACTCGCTGAAGAACAACCCACAATTAATTTTGCTTATGCAAGTGTAGTTTCCATTAATGACATAAAACAAGGAGAACGACTTTCAAAAGAAAATATTTGGGTAAAAAGACCTGGTACTGGTAAAATCTTGGCAATTGACTATCAAAAATTGATAGGGAAAACCTCAAAAGTTAGCATTCCTAAAAACCATCAACTTTCTTGGGATGATATATGTTGAAAAAAAAAATCTTGATGATAACTGAACGGAGAGCAGATTATTCTAAACTACGACCAATAATTAAAGAAATAAAAAAATCTAAAAAATTAGATTTTCAACTAATAGTTACTGGTTCTCATCTTTTATCCAAGTATGGTCATACTATTGACGATATTAAACGAGATAATTTTAAAATCTCTTCAATTCTTCCTATGTTTAAGAAAAATGCTCCTGATACAGGAGCTGAAATGGTTAGAGCATTTGGCAGAATTTTATTAAAATTAACTGATGAATTTGAAAGATTAAAGCCAGATATTATATTATCTGGATTTGATATTGGGGGAAATTTTGCTGGTTCTATTTTAGGAGCTCATATGAATATTTTAGTTGCTCATATAGAAGGTGGAGAAATTACTGGTACCATTGACGAATCGATTAGACATGCAATAACAAAGTTTTCTCATCTTCATTTCACATCTAATAAAATTGCAACAGATAGAATTGTGAAAATGGGGGAGAACAAAAAATATGTGTTTACAGTAGGTAATACCTCATTGGATGGTATTTTATCTGTAAAAATCATTCCAAAAGATAAATTGTATAAAAAATATGGATTAAATGCAAAAAAACCTTACATCATTATTTTACAACATACTGTTACTTCTGAAATAGATCAAATTGACAAAAATTTTGTTAAAACATTGAATGCTATCAAAGAACTTGATATTCAAGCTATAGTTATATTTGGAAATTCTGATGCTGGATCTAAAAAAATTGGAAAACTAATAAAAATTTTAAAAATAAAACATTTTCTTTCTATTCCTTACATTGATTATATTAATTTGCTAAGGAATTCTTCAGCACTTGTTGGAAATTCAAGTAGCGGAATTATAGAAGCACCTTTTCTAAAAATTCCCTCTATTAACATTGGAACCCGACAAACTGGTAGAACAAGTTCAACAAGTATATTGAATGTAGGATATGATGAATCTCAAATTAAAAAAGCTATTTTAAAATCTTTAAATGATAAGAAATTTTTGAAAACGGTAAAAAACACTCAAAGTCTTTATGGTAATGGAAATACAGCAAAAAAAATTGTTAAAATACTTGAAGATATTAATCTAAAGAAAATATCTACTCAAAAAAAATTGATGTATTAAAATGAATGATTTACTGATTTTAGGAGGTACAGGTTCTCTGGGGAAAAAACTTATTCCAAAATTATCCCGCGAAGATATTCCTTTTCAATTATTATTACACAAAACTACTTTAGATTTTAAAAATAAAATTTGTGGAGATATTTTAACTGAAGGGTTACTTGATTCTCAATTATCAGAAAATACTACTGTGTTGAATATGATTGGTCAAGATACTGGAAACACAAAAATTTTTATTGAACAAAATATTTTGGGTGGAAAAAATCTTTTAGAATCATGTGTTAAAAATAATGTTAAAAGAATTATCTTGATTTCAACTATCAATGTTTATGGAAATTGTAAAAATGAACTTTCTACTGAAAATGATGCTGCTGATCCTAAAACCTTCTATGGTATAATAAAATCTCTTACTGAGCAACTTTATAGATATTATTCAAACCACTATAACTTGAACATAACAATTATTCGTTTAGGAAATCTATATGGTCCAGATCAAACTGGATTGATTTCTAGATTACTTGATTCAGACATAAATCCCTGCATTATCTCTCATAATGGTACACAAATGCGTGATTTTCTTTACATTGATGATGCTATTAATGGAATTTATAATGTAATTAAAAATCATTTAGAAGGATTTAATATTTTTAATATATCAAGTGGTAAAAGTTACTCTGCAAAAGAAGTGATTCAAATTTTGAAAAAAATAAATGTTAAAAAATTAAATTTTTCTTTTAATTCAGATCAAAATGATGAATGTTGTCTTTGTGCAAATAACTCTAAGGCTAGAAAACAGTTAGGCTTTTCTCCAATGTCATTAGAGGATGGACTTAAAAAATTACATGATGCTAATTAACAGTGATTAAATAAATAAAAAAATTCATATTTACACATCAATTTAAAAAATAAAATAGATATCAAAACTAGATTTTCTTTGACAATTCATAATCTGCCTAGAAAATAACTATTATAGTCTTAATTTTATAAAATCAATTGATTTTACTGGTGATGGATCAACTTTATCTAAAACTGCTTTGTATATTGATGTATAATCAAATAAGTAAATTAAATTTGTAATCTTAGTAATTATATTTCCATTTAAGGAGAAAATTTCTTTGTATTCAATTTTATTTTCTTCAAAAAATTCTTTCAAAATATTCCATCTTTCTTTTGTTTTAATATTATCATCTTGACCTTCTACTAAAATTGGTTGTACATTTGAAATATTTTCCCATGCTACTATTCCATTATGTGATGCTTCAATAACATCTTCCATTATTGCATGTATTTTTGAATTTTCTTGTAGGGAATTTTTAAATCGAATTGCAGATGCATGTAAGCCCCATGGATAATATATCAGTGGAATTTTTGTAATTGATTCTGCTAATTTTAATGCAGGATTATTATCTGAAAGATTGGATGATGAAATATCTTCCCGTAATTCTTTCATTTTTTTAATGGATTCAATAATTTCTTCATTTGTTATTGGTATTATTGGTTGAAGAATTTTTAATATTGAATAGAAAAATCTTACAAATGATGTTCGTGGAGAATGGATTTGAGAAACTTTTCTAAAATCTAGTTCATTTTCTTTACAAAACTTTTCCATTTTTCCTCCAGAAGAAATAGCGATTATTTTAGATCCTCTTTTTTTTGCTTCATCTAAAATAGTAAGAGTTTCTATGGTGTTGCCTGAAATACTTGTAGTAATTACTAGTGATTTTGCATCTGTGGTATTTGGAAGTACATATCCTTTTACAATTGTAACGTGAATTTTTGTTTTTGATAATATGCTGGCGAATGTATCACCTATAGCACCAGAACCTCCCATTCCTGCAAAAACTATATGTTCTATATCTTTAATTTCAATTTTTTTAAGATTTGAGAAATATGCTTCTTCAGCAATTTCTGGCCAATTGTCGTAAATTTTGTACATTTTTTCTGAATCATATTTTTCTATATCTGGAAAATCCAATAATATGGATTTATTATCTACAATAAAATATCTATCTACACTATAATTTACCAATTGATTTTTAAAAACCTTAATTTTTTGCTATTATATGCAAAATGTAACTGGTTTACGAACTGTAGAGTGGAAAAATAATAAAGTAATAATGATTG
>TARA_B110001454_G_scaffold19705_1_pt1 | contig 15563 bp, 15 predicted proteins | sample TARA_B110001454 | Tara Oceans TARA_B110001454 (sample SAMEA4397004) | marine metagenome | biome: Polar Biome; feature: [MES] marine water layer (ENVO:01000295) within the mesopelagic zone...; material: water (ENVO:00002006), including particulate matter (ENVO:01000060) such as...... | reverse complement strand
TTGAAGCACCGCAAAAAGTTGCGGAAAATCATACTAAATTCATTCAAGCTGGTTCCGACATAATACTAACCAATACTTTTGGAGCGAATAAGCATCGACTCAAATTACATGACGCCCAAGATAGAACTTACGAGATAAATTTTGAAGCCGCAAAGATAGCAAGAAAATTAGCTAGTAAATGTAAAAGGAAAATTATAGTAGCTGGATCAATCGGACCAACGGGTGAATTAATTACACCATTGGGTCAATTAACACGTGAAGATGCTATCGAAACTTTTACTGAACAAACTAAGGGGTTGAAAGATGGTGGCATAGATTTAGCATGGATTGAAACAATGTCAGCTGAAGAAGAATTAGAATGTGCAATTCTTGCAGCAAAAAATAATAATCTTCCTATAGTCTGCACTTATAGCTTTGATACACATGGAAAATCTATGATGGGTCTAGAGCCAAAAGATTTGGTAAGACTGGCTGAAAAGTATTATCCAGATGTTATTGGTTATGGTGCAAATTGCGGCATTGGTGCCTCTGAGCTAATCGGAACGATGATTTGTTTAGCAAAAGAAAGAAAAAATAAGGCAATGTATTTAATAGCAAAAGGTAATTGTGGTATCCCCGAGTTTATTGAAGGAGAAATTACTTATACAGGCACGCCAGATTTAATGGCCAAATACGCCAGTTTTGCCAAGCAGATAGGGGCAGATATCATAGGCGGATGCTGCGGCACAAAACACGAACATATTGCGGCAATGCGAGATGCATTAAACAGTAATCAATCTTCAGATATTGATCTTGAACTAATAAAAAACTCATTAGGTAACTTTTCCTCAGGTAATGCAGCGCTAATAGATAGATACTTAAATCCAAACAAAGAGGTCAAAGCTCTCCTCAAGAGAAAAACGAGACGTAGAAAGAAAAATACGAGCTAATTTTTAATGCTCTCGAGTTCTTTGCAGCTTGATATCGGGCCATCGCTCTTCAGTAAGATTTAGATTAACCCTTGTAGGAGCGATATAAACCAAGAGGTCACTATGATCAAGCGCTAGATTATCGTGTGCTTTACGTTTGAATTCTTCAAATATTTTTATATCTTCACATTCCACCCATCTAGCTGTCGCGACATTGATTGATTCGAAATTACACTCAACTTTATACTCGTCTAATAATCGATGTGCCACTACATCAAATTGCAACAAACCCACTGCCCCCAGTATCAGATCATTATTTTTCATCGGTTTAAATAATTGAGTCGCCCCTTCCTCGCATAATTGCGACAATCCTTTTTTAAGCGCTTTCAATTTTAGAGGATCTTTAAGAATCACTCTTCGGAAAATTTCCGGTGCAAAATTAGGTATTCCAGAAAACTTTATTACTTCACCCTCTGTAAATGAATCTCCGATATTAATAGTCCCATGATTATGTAAACCAATAATATCTCCAGCAAAAGCCGATGATGTCTTTTGTCGATCGGAAGCCATAAAAGTAATGGCATCAGTTATCTTCATCTCTTTTCCTGAACGGACATGCAGTAATTTAATTCCATTGATATATTCACCAGAGCAAATTCTCAGGAATGCTATCCGATCTCTGTGCGCTGGATTCATGTTTGCCTGGATTTTAAAAACGAACCCTGTCAGTGCTTTTTCTTCAGCCAGAACGACACGCTTATTGGATTCCCGAGATTTTGGTTTTGGGGCAGTTTCTATAAATCCATCAAGCAGTTCTTTAAGTCCAAAATTAGAAATAGCAGAGCCAAAAAAAACAGGACTTTGTTTGCCAGATAAATATAACTCTTTATTGAATTCAGGATAGACGCCAGCTATCAATTCAATCTCATCTCTTAATGACTTCGCATCACCACCAAGAAATTCATCTGCCATAGGCGAATTCAATCCGTCTATGACCCTTATTGTTGAGGCTCTTTCTCGTCCTTTATCCAAACTATAGCTAAAAATCTTATCTTGTTGAAAATGATAGATGCCTTTTAGAGATCGACCCATACCAATTGGCCATGTAATTGGTGAGCATTTTATTTTCAAAATGTCTTCAATTTCATCCAATAGCTCAATTGGCTCTCTACCCTCTCGATCTAATTTATTGATAAAAGTAGTAATTGGAGTGTCTCGTAAACGGCAGACCTCCATTAATTTTATAGTCCTAGCCTCAACACCCTTGGCACAATCAATGACCATTAAAGCTGAATCTACCGCTGTCAAAGTCCGATATGTATCCTCAGAGAAATCCTCATGCCCTGGTGTGTCCAGTAGATTTATAATGCAATCTTTATATGGAAATTGCATAACTGACGAAGTTACCGAAATACCACGTTGTTGTTCTAAAGCCATCCAGTCTGATGTGGCATGCCTACTAGCCTTTCGACCTTTTACTGTTCCGGCTAACTGAATAGCTCCACCAAACAGCAATAACTTTTCAGTTAATGTTGTTTTTCCAGCATCAGGATGCGATATGATGGCAAAAGTTCGGCGCTTTGCTGATTGAAGTTCTATTGAATTCATACAAGCCTTAAATATATCTTTAGATATCCAACTCAAGATGACTAAAGGGTAAAAATTATAAAATAATAAAAGTGCGTTATTGCTTCAAGTTGGTCAGTATTGTATATCTAAGTAGCCGATTTTACTCGTATATAGCAAATAAATGTCCGCATCTTCCCTGCCATGAGCGTGCTTATAATAGGACGGCCTTTTCGCAATTTTTTCAAAACCTTTTTTAAGGTATAACGCAATGGCTTTTTTATTGGACGGGCGGACCTCTAAAAATATCTTTTCAGCACCCTCAGATCGAGATTTAGCGATTAAAAAATCCAATAATTTTTCACCAAAGCCAAGGTTTCTATGATCTTTGTCAATGCAAAAATTTAAAATATGAGCTTCATTGAGAGCGAATGATAAAATAGTATACCCCACTAGAAGATCATTTCTTTTTGCAACTAAACAAGTATATCCAGATAACAAACAGTCTCTGAATATATTTTCACTCCAGGGGTAATCATAACTTTTTCGCTCTATACTCGCGACTGTCGAGAGATCAACATCATGCATTGAGTTAATCTCGATATTAAGGTCGAATACTTGCATTTATCGCTCTTGAGCATAATTTTGCATAAAATCAAGATCCCGTAAAACTTCTTTTTTCAAGCTAGGATTTACGCATAATTCATTTGGATGAAGTGTCACTATAGTGGGTATATTTTCAATCATATGGATTATTTGGCGAAGCTCACCTATAGATTTTTCAGTTTCCAGAACTTTTTGTGCTGAATCCTCACCAAAAACAAGAATCATTTTTGGTTGCAAGTCTTTGATTCTCTGAATATTAAATTTTTTACAACACGTCACTGAAATAGCAACATCTTGTATTCCTAGATTAATAGAATACAAAATAGCTTCTATCAAGATTCCTGCTTTAGACCATAAAAATTGACTGAAATCCGCGTCTTTATTTGATTTTTCTGCTAATAGTAATAAACCAGAATTATTATTACCTAATCCACCTTCAGTTATATGAGACGTATTGCATTCATGGCATAACTTTCTTTCACCCAAACTAAGGCCACTGTGACATATATCAGACTCGGGTGATTCAACCCTATCAGTATCATTGGCAAGCCAAACATCAATACCCATTCTTTCTAAATATTTAATTCGTTGATGTTTTGTCATGTATCTTCACACAATTACCGATAAATATAAGAGGTCTCTTTTAAATGGTATAAATGACATTTTAAAATAAAATAATCAGCGGATAATTTAATGATTACCCGCAGAAAAAATATATATACTATTAATCATCTCTACTTTACATTCTTTACCATGTAAAATACCAAAAAATACAACAAACAAAAATAAATACTATGCTCTATTCAAAACTCGGTCTCACTACACTCAAAGAAAATCCTGTTGATGCTGAAATAATCAGTCACCAACTTATGCTTAGAGCAGGTTTAATAAGAAAACTCTCCTCAGGACTTTTCACTTGGATGCCGATTGGATTGAGGGTTCTAAGAAAAGTAGAGAGAATTGTAAGAGAAGAGATGAATCGAGCTGGAGCGCAAGAATTACTAATGCCAACTATACAACCGAGTGAACTATGGAAAAAATCTGGACGCTGGGATCAGTATGGATCACTTTTATTGCGCATGAAAGATCGCCACGAAAGAGATTATTGCTTTGGTCCAACGCATGAAGAAGTCATTACCGATATAGCCAGAAAAGAGTTAAGAAGTCACAAGCAATTACCCATTAATTTTTACCAGATACAAACTAAATTTCGTGACGAAATTCGGCCTCGTTTTGGAGTTATGCGTGCCCGTGAATTTATAATGAAAGATGCTTACTCCTTTCATGTCAACCAAGAATCACTTGAAGAAGGTTACAACCAGATGCATGAAGCTTACTCTTCGACATTTTCAAGGTTGGGTTTAGAATTTCGTATTGTTGATGCTGATAATGGAGAAATTGGTGGTAATCGCTCACAAGAATTTCATGTAATAGCAGATTCTGGGGAAGATGCGATTGTCTATTGTGATGAAGAAAATTATGCTTCCAACGTCGAATCAGCCGTAATAAAAAAAATCGATACCTCAAGAGTATCTCCAACTGAAGAAAAAAGAAAAATATCAACACCTAACTCGAAAGATATTAAATCCTTATGTGAATTCTTAAAAATAGAACCTAAAGATACAATAAAAACTTTAATTATCGATGGATCGGATCAACCAATAGCATTAGTTATCAGAGGTGACCATGAGCTTAATATGACTAAAGCTTCAAAGATACCTGGAGTGTCATTGCCGGTAACCATGGCAAGTTCCGAAAAAATTAAGGAGGTCACCGGTTATGAACTTGGTTATTTAGGACCCATTAACCTTAATATCCCTATTTACTTCGATCATGCTGTCAATAATATGAGTGATTTTGTTTGTGGGGCGAATGAGACGAGTTATCACTTCACGGGTATAAATTTCGATAGAGATCTTGAAGAACCTGAAACTTTAGATCTCAGAATGGTAATGAATGGAGATCCATCTCCCCTTGGTAAGGGCAAGCTCAATATTGCCCGAGGTATCGAGGTAGGTCATATCTTTCAGCTTGGCACTAAATACAGTGAAGCTCTTAATGCGACCGTCCAAGATAGAGAAGGTAAAGATACTCCTATGGCAATGGGATGCTATGGCATAGGAGTAACAAGGATCGTTGGTGCCGCGATAGAGCAAAATCATGATGATAAAGGTATTATTTGGCCAGAAGCATTGGCGCCATTTAAAATAATAATTATTCCAATTGGCTTGAATAGGTCAGAGATAGTAAAGAAAATTACTAGTGACCTATATAATCAAATGCTAACGTTAGGATTTGAGGTTCTTCTTGATGACCGTGATGTAAGACCGGGAGTTAAATTCGCTGATGCAGAACTCATTGGTATTCCGCACCGAGTTGTCATCAGTGAAAAAGGAATTGAGAAAAATAATATTGAATATCGTCATCGATCTAATAAAGATTCTGAAATGATAACTGCAAAAGATTTAATGAACTTATTAGGTAATCAAAAGTAATTACACTTTTGTCATGAAATTAACTATTTACCATAACCCAAATTGCTCTAAATCAAGGAATACTTTATCTCTCATAAAAGAACAAGGTATCGAGCCACAGGTAATCTTATACTTAAAAAATATTTTATCTGCTGAAGATATACTCAATATCTCAAAATCTTTAAACACTCCAGTTAAAAATATAATTAGAAAAAATGAGGAAGATTATCTTGAAGCGACAGATCTTCCTGTCACAGAAAAAGATGATGAGTTGTCAATTTGGCTAGCCAAAAACTCTAAACTAATGCAACGTCCAATTGTAGTAAATAACTCGAATGGCAAGGCAATTATCGGCAGACCTCCTGAGAATTTATTTGAAATTTTGTAACTTATGAGTGAAATACTAATTCTTTATTATTCAAAAAATGGATCAACTGAAGCTCTGGCTAGAGAAATTTGTCAAGGTGTGGACTCCATAAAAACGGCTACTGCAAAACTTAGAACAGTGCCAAGAATCTCAACTACATGTGAATCTATAGAGAATGATATTCCAAAGAATGGTCCGGCCTATGTAGATAAAAAAGATTTATTTGATTGCGATGGTTTAATTTTAGGCAGCCCAACCCGCTTTGGAAATATGGCGGCAGAATTAAAATATTTCTTTGATAGTACTAGTAATGAATGGTTAAACGGTGCTCTTGAAGGAAAACCAGCTGGTCTTTTTACCTCATCACAAAGTCAACATGGTGGTCAGGAATCTACACTACTTACTATGGCTATACCTTTACTGCATCACGGCATGCTCATCACAGGCGTGCCTTATTCTACAAAAGAATTATCTACAACCACTGGTGGTGGAACACCCTATGGACCAAGCCACGTGGCACTTAACGATTCTGATGAAGGGCTTACCCAAGATGAAAAAGTAATTGCACAAACATTAGGTAAAAGAATTGCTACAATCGCCCTAAAACTTAAACCAGCTCATTCATAACACTCTTCAAGAAAGGCACGGTAAGTTTGCGTTTCGCTGCAAGCGATTCAGTATCCAGTTTATCCAATAAATCATAAAGAATTTTCATGTCTCTTTGTTTATGAGTAAGCATATAATTTACTGTATCGTCTGGTAAAACCAAACCCCGTTGTTTTGCTCTCAGCTGAAGGGCTGACTTACAATCCTCATCATTCAGGGACTTCATCTTAAATACTGAGTACTGAGAAAATCTACTCGTCAGATCAGATAGTTTGAAATTATTTGTTTTTGGTGCGTGTAATGATGAAACCAATAAAGTAGAGTGAAGCTCAATAAGACGATTGAATAGCTCAAAGAACGCAAGTTCCCAGTGATTCTTTTTGACGCAAAGGTGGATATCATCAACACAAATAAATCTTCGCGTAGCAAGGTCCGTCAATAAAGATGGATCTTCATTGATTAATTCTTCCATTGGAAGGTAGATAGCATTGTCTTGTAATCGCTCACAAACAGCCTGCAACAAATGACTCTTGCCACTAGAATTAGCACCCCAAAGCCAGCAACTTGGTGTGTAGTGCTTACCAGAAATCATCTCAGTGAGAAATATTAATATATCCTGATTCTCTGCTGGAAGGTAACTTTCAAACACAGCATAATCAGCAAGTTTAACAGGAAGTCCTAACTGCCCCATATTAAATCCTTGAGTGCATTTAAGAGCATCTATACATGTATATCATGAGATTTTACTCTTCGTGTCCAAGATATAATATAGTCAATACCACTTATAACGACAGTTACAAAAACCGCAGAACCTAAAGCGGTATTAGTGCTCTGACTTGGCCACATAAATGCAGAGGAGCTCAGCACCATAAGAACAAACAACAACTCTAAGAAGGTGTTAATTTTACTAATAATAGTAGGTTCTCCCTCAAAAGGCTCAATAACAAAACTATAAAACAACACACCACCAGCAATAATAAGATCCCTTAAAATCACGATTGCAGATAACCATAGCGGAATTAAGCCCAACCATGTCAAAATAATATATGTACCCGCCACCAATAATTTGTCAGCAACAGGGTCAAGTAATGCACCTATTCGTGTTCGCCAACCAAAATGCTTAGCTAGATACCCATCCAAAGCATCAGATATTCCAGCCACTAAAAACAGAAACAAAGCCCATTCAAATTGAGATTGATAGATTAGTATCAATACAGGCATAATTAGAATAATTCTAATTATAGATATAACATTAGGAATCCATTTTAAGTACATAATATATAGTTAATTATAATTCTTAGTAGACTTTAATTTGTACTGTAAAACAAGATTACTATTTTCAATATATTGTAATTTATCAGGCATTTTTGCACCTTCCCCCCATAAATCAAGATCATTTATTGATGTCACCAGATCACTAGTAAAGCCATTATAGCTGATCAGATATTGAACGTAGTTCTCACTTACATCTTTAACGGTAAAAGATTCAATCATACTCAATTTATTTAAGGCTAGATAGATGTCCCCAAAATCATTTATCGAATCAACGCCCTCAAATATAATTTCAATTTCTTTCGCTGGAATTCTATCAGAATATGAATATCTCGTTATTAGCGTATCAGCCAAAATATTAATCGCTTCATCAGGAGCCGCAGAAAAAGATGTGGAATTATTATCGATATGTAACGTCCAATCATTAATCTCCCTTTCATCATTACGAACTTTCGCAGAAAGTATTATTGAAGCATTATATCTCTCAGAAACATCCAGCATACTCCCGGTAAAATCACCCCAGATATCACTGAAACTTATATTTGATTGATCTTCATTATCCATAGAGGGAAATACAATAGGAACACCTCGATAGTCCGCCATTGCTAACATTTTTTGTTTCAACAGTTGGTTTTTGTTAATATCTTGAGATTGCATTAAATTTTTCTTTGCACCATCACTTGCAAGTACTTCTCTTTCACCCATACCTTTATCTATAGCCACAAAAATTATTGTTAGTGGTCTTTCAGCACCCCATATACTTTGATTCGCATCAAGAAGAATTTCTTGAACTGCCTCGCCATCCATTGAGACAATTAAGTCACCCTTATGACCAGGTCTAAATTGCCGAATAAATCTACTTGGCTCAGGGAAATATTGATCTATTAAGGTAGTGATACTCTCTTCATGCGGTCCAATTACTCTAATTAATAATTTCTCAAGTGCTTTCTTGTGAGCATTTCTATTTGATCTAAAATTAATCGTATCGTAAGCTACCGTAACATCATACAAGGCAGTCATCTCAAAAGATAAAACATTTATAGAGTAAATAGATGAAGAGACAACAAAGCCAATAAGTAATTTTTTGATTAAACGCATATTTAAAATATTTTCACTTTGAGTTCAAAATATAACTTTATCGACTTATTTACTTTAAGTATATAATCACATAAGTGATACTAGTAAAAATTATCATCATCCTAAGAATAATAAAGTTTTTTATAAAAGAAAATCCAATAATATGAAAAATAAAACTAGACCGATGACTTATCGTGAAGCCGGAGTTGATATCGAAGCCGGCAACCAACTCATAGAGAAAATAAAACCCTTTGTTGCAAAAACAAAAAGAGCTGAGGTAATGGCGGGACTCGGTGGATTCGGTGGTCTCTTTGCACTTCAATCAAAAAACTACAAAGAACCAATTCTGGTTTCAGGAACTGATGGTGTTGGTACCAAACTAATGCTGGCACACCAAACTAATAGTCATGAATTTATCGGTATTGATCTGGTAGCGATGTGCGTTAATGATGTGTTAGTGCAGGGTGCTGAACCTCTATTTTTTCTTGATTATTTTGCCTGTGGTAAATTGGATATTAATATCGCTACTAAAGTAATAGCTGGGATTGCCAGTGGTTGTGAGCAAGCTGGTGCAGCTCTAATTGGCGGTGAAACCGCAGAAATGCCTGATATGTATAAAAATAACGACTATGATTTAGCTGGTTTTTGTGTAGGCGCTGTTGATAAAGAGAAATTAATTGATGGCTCATCAATAAAGGCAGAAGATGCGATTATCGGGCTTGCCTCAAGCGGACCGCATTCAAATGGTTACTCACTTATTAGAAAAGTTCTTGATGTGGCAAAAACCTCCGAAATAGATGGAATGTCAGTAGAAGAGTTACTTCTAAAACCCACCAAAATATACGTAAAATCAATTATGAAACTAATGAAAGAGATTAATATAAAAGGTATGGCACATATCACTGGTGGAGGCCTTACTGAAAATATACCTCGTATACTTGCTCCAGAAATACATGCTGAAATTGATATAAATAGCTGGAAAGAAGATCCTATATTCAGCTGGCTAGCAACCTCTGGCAACATCTCAACAGAAGAAATGAGAAGAACATTTAATTGTGGTATCGGAATGGCGATTGTTGTTGATCAAAATGATACAAAGAAGACGCTTGATCTACTAAAATCATATAGTGAAACAGCATGGAAAATTGGAAAAATTAGTAGTGGCGCTGGAGGAGTTAATTTCATTTGATCAAAGCAACAACAGACAAAAGTGCAGTTGCTCTAATATCGGGTAGTGGATCAAATCTTCAAGCAATCATAGATGCAATTGAAAATAAAGAATTAAAACTAACTATCTCCGCTGTCATCAGTAATGTCGATAATGCGAAAGGCTTAATAAGGGCAGAAAAAGCAGGTATTTCAACTTCTTGTATTAAGCATAATGAATTCTCCGAAAGAATAAATTACGATCGAATGTTGTTAAAAGAAATTGAAAAATACAAACCTGATTATATTATTTTAGCTGGTTTTATGCGCATCTTAACGCCTTGGTTCATCAATCAATACCACGGATTAATCATTAATATTCACCCCTCCCTCTTGCCTAAATTTCCTGGTTTAAATACGCATCAAAGAGCAATTGATAGCAATGAAAAATGGCACGGATGTACCGTCCATATTGTCACTGAAGATTTGGACGGTGGCCCACCTATAATTCAGGCCAAAGTTCCAGTAAAAATTAATGATAATTCCTCAACTCTATCATCGAGAGTTTTAAAAACAGAGCATCAGATATACAAAAAAGCTCTTCAATTATTAATCTCGGGGCAATTAGAATACAAAAATAAAAATATCTGGCTTAGTCACGAGAAACTTGAGAAGCCTTTAGAGATTGTATTTTAATTTTATGTTTTTGGCAGAGTCACGCCAGTCTGTCCTTGATATTTTCCTCCACGATCTTTATAAGAGTTTTTGCACTCCTCATCAGACTCAAAAAATAGCATCTGCGCAACGCCCTCATTCGCATAAATTTTAGCTGGTAATGGCGTTGTATTTGAAAATTCCAAGGTAACATGGCCTTCCCATTCTGGCTCAAGTGGTGTGACATTAACAATAATACCGCAACGTGCATAAGTTGATTTACCTAGGCAAATGGTAAGAACATTTCGCGGGATCTTAAAAAACTCAACCGTTCTCGCTAAAGCAAAAGAATTGGGCGGGATAATACAAATATCAGCAGTTTTATCAACAAAACTTGACTCATCAAAATTCTTAGGGTCAACAATAACAGATTCAAGATTGGTAAAAACTTTAAACTCATTAGAGCAACGGACATCATAACCATAACTCGATGTTCCATAGGATACGATTCGCTCTCCATTTACAACCTTCACTTGATTAGCCTCATAAGGCTCGATCATTTGATGATTTGATGCCATATTTTGTATCCAGTGATCTGATTTAATACTCAATTAACTCTCCTCAATCACAATATTTGGAAAATGCTGGCTGTAATCTTTCTTTTTTGTTGCTAACTTAACTGCCATTTGTCTCGCACCTTTTAGGTATCGACATGCATAATCACTCTCTGGATCTGCGATTACAGATGGCGTTCCTTCGTCTGTTTGTTTTCTGATTAAATGATTGAGCGGGATATTACAAAGTAAATTAATATCAAATTCTTCTGCGATACTGCTGCCCCCACCAATTCCAAATATCGCCTCTTCATGCTGACAATTACTGCAAATATGGGTGCTCATATTTTCCACAATGCCCAGTATCGGCACTGAGACTTTTCGAAACATTTGCAATCCTTTTCTAGCATCCAATAAAGCTATATCTTGAGGTGTTGTAACGATAACAGCACCACTCACTGGTACTTGCTGAGATAAAGTTAATTGAATATCGCCAGTTCCTGGCGGCATATCTACGATCAAATAATCTAAATTATCCCATAATGTTTGTTTCAATAATTGATTCAAAGCCGATGTAACCATTGGTCCTCGCCACACCATTGGTTGTTTAGCGTCTATCAAAAAACCAATGGAGATTATCTGAATACCATAAGCAATCAATGGATTCATTGATTTACCGTCTTTACTGGTTGGTTGTTCATTTTCAATGCCGAATATTAAAGGCTGAGAGGGTCCATATATATCAGCATCAAGTACGCCAACTCTCGCTCCATCTTGATGTAAAGCTAAAGCCATATTTGCAGCAGTAGTCGATTTTCCAACTCCACCTTTACCAGAGGCAATTGCAATAATATTTTTAACGCCATTGATTGGGGCCAAAGTGGGCTGCACGCCATGAGGTTCAACATGACTATCTATTTTAATCCGAACTTTTCTATTATCAAGCTTTGAGGATACGGCTTTAGAAAAGAGATTTTGAAAAAATATTTGTTCTGATTCTATATGAAAACCAAGCTCTATGACGATAAAGCAGTCACTATCACTGATTTCAACTGATTTAACACGGCCCACATCACGTAATGTTACCTCCGTATCTGGAATCGCTACTGCATGTAAGAGTTCAGTAATTTCAATATTATTTTTTGGGTCCACAGTCCACTCTTTAAGAATAAATTAAATTATGTCGCTATTGTAACTAAGGTTACGTCAATATTTAGGTTTTTATCAGAAATAATTATAGAAAAATCTTAAAAACAATATAATTATTGCCGATCATGGCATAATTCATTGATTGAAGTTTAATATTAATTGATCTTGGTTAATTCCAAATAAATAGAATTCAATGAAAAATAAAAAACGCAATATTCTGGTTACTAGTGCCCTACCCTATGCGAATGGCTCAATACATATGGGGCATTTAATAGAATATATACAAACTGATATTTGGGTAAGGTATCAAAAGTTACAAGGTCACAATTGTCACTATGTTTGTGCCGCGGATGCACATGGCACCCCCATCATGATCAAAGCCAGAGAAGAGGATATCACGCCTGAAAAACTAGTGGCAGATATAGCAGCAAAACAACACCAAGACCTCGCAAACTTTAATGTTGAATTTGACAATTTTTACACAACTCATTCCGACGAAAATAAAAAACTTGTTGAAGAGATTTATACAACACTCCAAGAGAAAAATCATATATATACAAAAGATATCGATCAAGCTTTTGATACAAAAGAAAATATGTTTCTACCTGATAGATTCATTCAAGGTACATGTCCTAAATGTGCCGCAAAAGAACAATACGGGGATGCGTGCGAAAGTTGTGGAGCAACATACTTGCCAAATGAATTAATTGATCCAATATCCAACTTATCTAATTCGAAACCAATCTGGAAAAAATCGGAACATTTCTTCTTTAAATTAAGTAACTTTGAAAATGAATTAAAAGAGTGGATAAAAACCTCAGGATTACATAAAAATATCAAAAATAAACTGGCCGAATGGTTTGAGATGGGATTAAAAGATTGGGATATATCGAGAGATGACCCTTATTTTGGCTTCAAGATACCTGGAACAGAGAGTAAATACTTTTATGTCTGGTTAGATGCGCCGATTGGCTACCTTGCTAGCTTCCTTAACTTATGTCATAAAAAAGATGGTCTAGATTTTAACTCTTATTTTAAAAAAGACAGTAATTATGAGCTTTATCATTTTATTGGAAAAGATATAGTGTATTTTCATACGCTCTTTTGGCCAGCCGTTCTTGAAGGCGCCAACATAAGAAAACCTACTTCTGTCTTTGCTCATGGATTTCTGACGATTAATGGCAAGAAGATGTCAAAATCAAGAGGTACATTCATTAATGCAAAAACCTACTTAGATAATCTTGACCCTAATTTCATTAGATATTATTACGCCTCAAAACTTGGTCCAAGCATGGAAGATATAGATTTAAATATGGATGATTTTGTGGCAAGAGTTAACTCTGATTTAGTGGGAAAATTGATTAATATAGCCAGTAGATGTTCTGGTTTTATTAATAAAAATTTTGATGGAAAATTAGCCTCGCAGCTGGATGATACTGATTTATTCGATATATTCTCGAAATCCTCTCAATCGATAGCGAATCACTATGAGGTACGTGAATACTCAAAAGCTATGAAACAAATAATGCAGCTTGCTGATAAAGCAAATCGCTATATCGAAGAAAAAAAACCATGGGTAATGATAAAGAATGATGAGCAAGCCAAAGACGTGCAAATGGTTTGTACACAAGGGCTCAATTTATTTAGATTACTCATGATATATCTATCACCTGTTCTTCCTAAGATAGCTGATGAAGTAAAAATCTTTTTTGGGGAAAATAATTGGCAATGGACTGATACTGAAAATCCTATACTTGGAAAAAATATAACTAAATACAAAGCACTTTTATTACGAGCTGAAAAGAAAAAGGTAGATAATATGATGGCAGCATCTAATGAAACAACAAAAGATACTTTAACTAAATCAGATAGTGATCAAATCACTATTGATGATTTCTTAAAAATTGATTTACGTGTAGCTCTTATTAGAGATGCAAAGAAAGTTGAAGGCGCAGATAAGCTCCTTGAATTAACATTAGATCTTGGAGAGAGCGACCGTAAAGTTTTTGCTGGTATCAAATCTGCTTATGATTCAAAAGATCTCATTGGTCGTCAGGTTGTGGTAGCAGCTAATCTTGCTCCAAGAAAGATGCGATTTGGAGTTTCTGAAGGGATGGTCTTAGCTGCCGGCCCTGGTGGAAGTGATATCTTTCTTCTATCTGTAGATGCAGGTGCAAAACCAGGCATGAAAATAAAATAATACGACTATGACCAGAAGTAATTTTGTTGCATTAATAAATGAATCACAATGCATTGGTTGTACATTGTGCATAAAAGCTTGTCCATTTGATGCAATTATAGGGGCAAATAATTATATGCATACCGTTCTTTCATCGGAATGTCCTGGATGCAAACTATGTATTCCTGCTTGCCCCGTTGATTGTATAGAGCTAATCCAAAGCGATGAAAGAAAATCGAAAAATCTATTCAAAGTGCAAGCTAAGTTACATATTTTAAGAAAACAAAACAAGATAAAAAGAAAAGAAAAAGAATTTAATTTACAAAAAGCATCTATTCTAAGAAACAAAAAAAATACCATTAAAAATCTGATGGATAGAGTCAAAACAAATAATCTACCCAAATAATTTATTTCTATTTTTTAGGCATATATAAATCCGTCAAGATCCCTTCTTGTGCTTCAGCAGCAAAAGCAATTGTTTCTGAGAGTGTTGGATGCGGATGAATAGTCATACCAATATCAGCGGCATCAGCGCCCATTTCAATGGCCAGGGCTACCTCAGCAATAAGATCGCCCGCGCAACTGCCAACAATACCACCCCCAATCACTCTGCCAGTATCTTTATCGAACAGTAATTTTGTAAATCCCTCGTCTCTTGAATTTGCTAAAGACCTTCCACTTGCCGACCATGGAAACTTTGATTTTTCATATAAAATATTTGATTCTCTTGCTTCATTTTCTGTTATTCCAACCCAAGCAATCTCAGGGTCAGTATAAGCAACCGAAGGAATTACCCTCACATCAAACGCACTTTTCTTACCATTAGCAACCTCAGCAGCTACTTTTGCCTGATGAGTTGCTTTATGTGCCAACATTGGGTTACCAGTGATGTCTCCTATCGCATATATATGTGATTTATTGGTCTTCATCTGTTTATTAACATTGATAATGCCTTTTTTATCAATGTTAACACCAGTATTTTCAAGTCCTATATCATGAGCGTTA
>TARA_B110001454_G_scaffold21146_1_pt1 | contig 15657 bp, 14 predicted proteins | sample TARA_B110001454 | Tara Oceans TARA_B110001454 (sample SAMEA4397004) | marine metagenome | biome: Polar Biome; feature: [MES] marine water layer (ENVO:01000295) within the mesopelagic zone...; material: water (ENVO:00002006), including particulate matter (ENVO:01000060) such as...... | reverse complement strand
GCACCGGCAATTCTTTCATGAAGACTGTGGATAGTCTAGACCCTGTTGATACCGTGCATCGAATAGCGCGCAATAGAAAAAGACCTATAGATGTTATGAAAGTGGAAGCATCTAACTCATTGTATTATTCACTAAACCTAGTTGGCTGGGGTATGGCTACAGATATATCAATATCTGCTGAAAGATTGCGGATATTAGGAGGTCAAAGATATAACATCTCATCGATCATAGAGATAGTTAAAAATAAGAGAAGGATTGCTAAATTGATCGTAGACGGGAGAGAAAGAGAAGATGATTTTTGTTTTATTATCGCATGTAATACGAAGTATGTAGGTAAGGGAATGAAGATGGCGCCGAATGCATTGATCGACGACGGTTTGATGGATATAGTTATTGTAAGAAAATCTTCTAGGCTTACTCTGTTATCTGTTTTTCCAAAATTATTTAATGGAAATCATATTCACCATCCCGCATGTGAGTATGTTCAGTGTAGGTCTTTTTCAATTAAGTCAGAAGGTCATGACTTTTTAAATATCGATGGTGAAATAATTGGCCAAACTCCCGTAGATGTAAGCATCCTAAAAGATGGTTTAGACTTATTAGTCTGACAGTTGCTGAATATTAATGTAAATTAGAATATGGAAGAATTAAAGGGTAGAAAATTAATATTAATTCTTGGTATCCCATTTGGGATGGGATGTTATTTCATCGGGAATCCATTGTTTGCGATTGTCACTGCATTAATAATGCTTGGTGGGCTCGATGAGTTTTATACAATGAGCGAAAAAAAAGGTGCCACTCCAAATCGAATTTTTGGGTTTATCCTCACCATACTTATTGCGGTATCCTATTCAGGGATCTACGCTCATCATCAGATAACGATTATGGGGCTCCTATGTTTTTCTGTTGTCTGTGTTTTTTTTATTGAAATCATTAATCAAAAAAATGAACCACTTTTGAATATTGCAACAACGTTCTTAGGGATATTATTTGTTCCATGTATGCTTGGGACTATTATATCTCTTAGGCAGATGGACCATATCTATGATTCGAATGTTGTTCTAGCTCTGTTCCTATCTGTCTGGCTGTGTGACATTGCGGCTTTCTTTTTTGGTACAAAATGGGGTAAGAAAAAAATACTTCCTAGAATAAGCCCTAAGAAAAGTTGGGTGGGCTCAGTATCAGGGTTTATAACATCGTTATTCGTTTTTATAGTTTTTCATGAGCTTGGTTATCTAGGATCTAGGTATACATTATTCGACGCGATCACATTTGGGTCCATATCCGGCATTTTCTCTCAGCTTGGTGACTTTGCAGAGTCATTATTAAAGAGAGATGTAAACGTAAAAGACTCGGGTGACTTATTAAGAGCTCATGGTGGGATATTGGATCGTTTTGATTCCCTACTTTTTTCAGCTCCAATGATTTATATTTACTTCCTCATTTTTATAAATAATAGATAATTAAAAAGTATAATTAATTGAAGCTACGATCGATCCTAGCCACAGACTGTGGTAGCACGACCACCAAAGCGATTCTTATAGAATATATTGATGGAGAATATAGGCTTAGCTTCAGGGGGGAGGCTCCGACAACGGTTGAGGCTCCTTTTGAAGATGTTACGAGAGGCGTTCTAAATGCGACTATGGAGATCGAAGAGCTATCAGGCCGTAAACTTTTAGAGGGTGATAATATTATCACTCCTCAAAAAGATAATGTAGGTGTAGATATCTATATCTCCACTAGTTCTGCTGGTGGAGGGCTTCAGATGATGGTCGCTGGGGTGGTAAAGTCAATGACTGGTGAGAGTGCTGAGCGTGCCGCATTAGGTGCTGGATCTATCGTTATGGATGTTCTGGCCTCAAATGATGGCAGAAAGCCTCATGAGAAAATAACCCGGATTAGGCAACTAAGGCCTGACATGATACTGCTCTCAGGAGGTATAGATGGTGGAACCAAGAAGCATGTGGTTGAGCTTGCAGAGATTCTGGCAGCCGCAAACCCTCAGCCTAGGCTAGGGCAAAATTATAAGCTTCCGGTTATCTATGCTGGTAATAAAAAAGCAACCGGAGATATAAAAAAGACTCTTGGCGATTTAACTGACCTGGATGTTACTGAAAATATTAGGCCGGTTCTTGAGCAGGAGAATCTTAAGCCTTCGAGAGACAAAATTCACGACCTTTTTATGGAGCACGTTATGCAACAGGCTCCTGGCTATAAAAAGCTAATGAGCTGGACCGATGCTCCTATTATGCCAACACCCGGAGCAGTGGGCGCTTTAATTGAAATGGTCGCACAAAAAGAAGACATTTCTGTTGTAGGTGTCGATATCGGTGGCGCGACGACAGATATTTTTTCTGTGTTTCAGAAGCAGTTTAACAGGACTGTGAGCGCAAACCTTGGAATGAGCTATTCAATCTGTAATGTTCTGGTTGAAGCAACTCTGCCAAATGTTTTGAGATGGGTACCTTTTGATATTGATGAGAAGGAGCTAACAAATCGAATTGGCAACAAGATGATTCGACCTACTACGGTGCCGCAGAGTCTGGAGGAATTAGTTATTGAACAGGCTATAGCCAGGGAAGCGCTGAGGCTTTCTTTTATTCAGCATAAAGCGTTTGCTGTTAACCTCAAAGGCGTTCAAAAAGAGAGGACGATTTCTGATGCTTTTGAGCAATCCGAGTCTGGCCAATCACTGGTGAATATGATGGACCTTGATCTTATAGTCGGCTCAGGCGGAGTCCTGTCTCACGCGCCAAGGAGGGAACAGTCAGCTAAAATGTTAATCGATAGTTTCTTGCCAGAGGGTATTACATCCTTAGCTGTAGATTCGATTTTCATGATGCCCCAGCTAGGGGTCATGGCAAACATTGAAAAGGAAGCAATATCGGACCAGGCAAGGGTCGCAGCTTTAGAGGTTTTTGAGAAGGATTGTCTGATCAGACTTGGTACTTGTATAGCTCCAGTTGGGGGCATTGAGGGTAAGGAAAATATTCTTAGTCTAAGTTTAGAATTCGAAAATAATGATAAAAAAGAAATAAATTTGAACCATGGAGAATTAATAAGGATCGAAGTAGGATATGAAGAGGTTAAAGTAATATTGTCTCCTGCAAAAGGTGTAGATGTTGGCTCTGGTCCAGGAGAACCAATTAACACAAAAATATTTGGCGGTCAGGTTGGGATAATAATAGATGGTAGGGGTAGACCCTTGCAAATCAACTCAGAATCATCAAAAAGAATATCTGACCTTAAAAACTGGTCTGAGGCTATTAATGAATATCCGGACTTAGGAAAATAAGATGGCGCATTCCTATACACCCGGACTCAAAGTCTTAAAAAATACTGAAATATTAAAAGAACGTCGACTTCCGTTAAAGGGTTCAGTCACTACTTCTCAAGGCGACATGGTTTCCCCAGATAGTATTATTGCGAAGACAGATTTACCTGGAAACGTACAAATGGTAAACGTTGCTAATCAGCTGAATGTTGATGCTTCGGATATTGATGAGGTAATGATTGTCGGTCTTGGAAGTAAGATAAATAAAGATGATTTAATAGCAGAGACAAAAGGAATTTTCGGCTGGTTCAAATCAATCGTGATCGCCCCTGTAAGCGGAACGATAGAAACAATCTCAAATGTTACTGGTCAGATAGTAATCAGAGAGGCTCCTATCCCTGTAGAGATTGACGCCTATATCGAAGGATCTATTCATGAGATTATTGACCAAGAGGGCGTTGTCATAAGAAGTAACGGTTCTTTTATTCAGGGTATCTTTGGGATTGGCGGTGAAAGCAGGGGAAAGATAAAAGTGTTATGTGAAGGCCGGGACTCTGAAATAAGCGTCGATATGATTAACCCAGAACACCAGGGTATGATTATCGTAGGCGGAAGCTTTATCAGTCTTGCCGCATATAAAAAAGCTTTAGAACATAAAGTCGCTGGCATTGTAGTCGGGGGCTTTAACTATTATGATCTTGAGGAAATACTTGGATATGTTCTTGGCGTAGCAATCACTGGCTCAGAGGATCTACATACATCTTTGATTGTCACAGAGGGCTACGGGAGGATCCAAATGGGTCAACAGACGTTTGACCTGTTAAAGGAAAATAGTGGTAGACTTGCATCTATCAATGGAGCCACTCAGATTCGTGCTGGTGTAATCAGGCCAGAGATCATTATACCTTCAGATGCCGGTGATGGTTCTGCCGATAAAAAAGATGCTAAAAAGGCTGGTGGAATGACAGACGGTAGCCTGGTCAGGGTTATCCGTTCACCTAACTTTGGAAAAATTGGAACAGTAAAAGAATTGCCGGCAGAACTGAGACAGATGGAGTCTGAGACAATGGTCAGGGTTGCGATCATTGATATTGATGGAAGTCAGTTTGAGGTGCCAAGATCAAACCTGGAAGTCGTAGAAACAGAATAGTTTAATTACTTTGACGGATACTGGTTTAAATGAAACTTTATCAAAAAATGATATTGCCTTTATCAACAGGCTAGCAAAAAAAATTCATAGCTCAGGCTTTGTTACGCCATCTGTATTATTTTTAGAAATGGTGAGGCCTCTATCTTCGCTTGGCAGCCATGCTATGGTTTTTATGGGGCCGATCGTTAATGGTTTCATGCAGTCTGATGGTTACTACAGGGCTGCTGAGCTATTAAATAATAAAGAAACATTATCAATATTATTAGATGAAATTGAGCGTCTTGAGATGTTAGATTCAGCGGATGGTGATGGGGAAAACAATTGAAGGATAAGCAGTTCTGGCTAGTAATTGGCCTAATTATTTTTGTTTTTCTTATCTACTGGGTTTTGGGGCACCCATACTTTAATACCGACAGGATTGTGATGTTCATCACAATAATTGGTATGGCATCTACCTTAATGTATAATGTAAGGTTTGCTCAGCAGGGTGGAGAATTCTATCTAAGACCTATCCCCGGATTAAAAGCAGTTGAAGAAGCAGTCGGTCGGTCGACTGAAATGGGTCGACCTATTCTCTATGTTCCAGGTATTCAAGATATGGACCAAGTAGAAACTGTTGCTGGAGTTATTGTCCTTGGTCATGTAGCAAAAATGACAGCTAGGTATGAGACAAGTTTAAATGTCCCAGTATCAAGGTCTATTGTGATGAAAGCAGCGCGTGAAGCATGTCGGGAGGCATACATGATGGAAGGTCGTCCAGATATGTTTAATGATGATATGGTTCACTATTTAACTGATGATCAGTTTGCCTATGCTGCTGGTGTCAACGGTATCATGGTGCGTGAAAAGCCTGCGGCTTGTATGTATATGGGCAAGTTCTATGCTGAATCTTTGATCCTTGCTGAAACAGGAAATTCAATCGGTGCTATCCAGATCGCAGGAACTGCTTCACAGGCACAGATACCATTTTTTGTTACCGCCTGCGACTATACTCTTATAGGTGAAGAATTCTTTGCTGCTAGTGCCTATCTGTCAAAAAAACCAGAGCTCATGGGTGGTGTTAGAGGGCAGGATATGATTAAGGTAGCTGTGATAGCTACCATTATTATTTCGACTGTATTAATGGTGATATATGGTAATACAGGAATTGGGTTTGATGTTTCAAAAATTTTAACGATACGTTGAACATGATATTATGATTTGGAAAAGACAGATACCCATACTTATTGTAACCCTCATTGGTTCTATTACTCTCTTTGGTTGGTTTATAGATCAGCCAGATATTAAAGAATTTGTTAGTGATGACGCTACCCAATGGTTTGACGTGCTTGCTAGTTTCGCAATAATACTTGGTGCGCTAAATTTAATTAAACTACAGATCCAGAAGATTCTTTATCAAAAACCTGATTGGATATACAGTTTGATAGCTGTATTCGGCTTTGTTTTTGCGATAGTAGCAGGTTTCTTTATTAAAGGAGTGGATGATTCTGTAGCGCAATGGGGTGCGCATGTAACTACAGAAGGCACTCTATTTAAATGGATGTTTGACTATATGTTTTCCCCCATGTCCGCTACTATGTTTTCTTTGTTGGCATTTTTTGTGGCTTCCGCCTCATACAGAGCATTTAGAATTAGAAACTTTGAAGCAACTTTATTACTTGTTTCTGGAATTATTATTATGATTGGAAGGGTCCCAATTGGTAGTGTGATATCATCATGGTTTATTATGTATCTACTAGTTTTATCAGCCGGGGTATATGTTAATAGCTGGAAAAAGGATATGGCAACTACATTTACTTTTGTTGCGGTTGGAATTGCGATTGTAACTATAGCTGGTTTTATGTCTGACTGGCCAATAGATAAGCCTGGTATTTTTTATCTTCCTGCCATTCAGGAGTGGATATACTACTACCCAAATGTTGCTGGAGCTCGATCTATAATGATTGGAATTGGGCTTGGGATTTTTGCTACGTCTATGAGATATATATTAGGAATCGAAAGGTCCTACATAGGAGAATAGTTGATGAATAGATTAGAAGATTTATTATTAAAAATTGGTAGCGTAGACAGACGCTGGATTTTCTTGATCATTGCCGCTGTGGTTTTTGTACCATTGATGGTTCCCATAGGCTTGCCTATTAGAGCCACGGACACAACGAAAGATGTGTATGATGCTATTGAAAAATTATCCCCTGGATCTAAAGTCTTACTCTCGGTAGAATATAGCCCAAGTACTCGGCCTGAAAACCATCCAATGACAATAAGTATACTCAGGCATTTGTTTAAGAGAGATCACAAAGTGTTTATAACCTGTTTATGGCCAGACGGTCAGTTTATGGCGCAGGATGCATTAAACCAGGTTGCAAAGAACGAGTTTAATAAAGTATATGGTGAAGACTATGTGTTTTTAGGTTTTAGGCCTGGAAATGAGGCAGTAGTAAAGGGCATCGTTAGTAACATAAGAAAAGTATATACGGTCGATGTATATCAGAAAAAAATTGATGAGATACCATTGATGAATGGGATTAATAACTTTAAAGACTTTGACTTTCTATTTAGTGCTTCTGCTGGATTTCCTGGTACGATAGAGTGGGTCCAGTATGCATCAGACCCTACCGGGATTCCAATGGCATCAGGAGTCACATCCATTCAGGTTAACGAGGTTATGCCGTATGTTCAGGCAGGTCAAATGGTCGGTGTTTTGGCGGGTATGCCTGGAGCGGCTGAGTATGAGTCTCTTATTAAACAGGAAGGTACGGCCACTAGTGGAATGGATGCTCAATCTGTTGCGCATCTTGTAATCGTTTTGTTCATTGTTTTGGGAAATATTTCTTTTTTCATTGAGCGAAAAAGGTCAAAAAAATATTAGGTAAGATTGTATGGAGTTTTCAGACATATTAGGAGCTTGGATAGCGGTATTTTTAACTCTAGCAGTATTTTCTTATCTTTACAAGGATAACCCTTTTTATAAGTTGGCTGAACACTTGTTTGTTGGTGTCTCCGCGGGTTATTGGACCGCCATTTTCTTTTGGACTCAGATTCAACCAAATCTTTTTGGACGATTATTTCCTGCTAAAGTATACGGACCTGATAGCCCGACACCTATTATCTACAATGTGCTAAACTTTATCTCTAGCTCGGTATTTCCAGAAGGTGGAATTGATAAAGGGCATGATCAACATTTTATTTATTTAATACCACTAGCACTTGGTATTATGATGATATTAAGTCTTATTCCAAGTCTGAGTTGGTTTGCTAGGTGGGGTATTGCCTACACTGTTGGAATGGCTGCAGGTTTAAGAGCATACGGATATTTAAATTCTAATGTTATTGGTCAGATAAAGGGTACAGCAGTAAATATTCTTGATTTTAGTCTGCCTTACTTTTCTCTCTCTGAGCCATCTATTTTTAACAATCTAATAATCCTTGTTGGAACTGTTTGCGGACTATTGTATTTCTATTTTTCTAAGGAACATACAGGCCTACTTGGTAAGGCATCAAAAATAGGTATATATTTTTTAATGATCAGTTTTGGCGCTTCTTTTGGGTTCGCAGTTATGGGCAGAATCTCACTGTTAATTGGTAGATTTAATGATCTGATTAAATTTTCTAGTACTGAATATCATCATGCTACTTTATGGGTATTGCTAGCAGTGGTATCTATACTTGGATATGCCGCCTATCAAGATAAAGTAAATAACCCTCAAGTGGTTGACGCTGGCCAAGATTTAGTACAAGAAGAAGAGTGATAGTCTTTTTAATTAATTCTATAAAATAGTCAAAAGATTAAAATAATATAATATGTCTAAGGTATCGATCAGTGGATATGGTGATGGTCTAACTGTTAATGGTGTGTGTATCGGTGATTTATCAGTAGCTGAGCACGAGTCAATAGAAAAACAAAAAGGTGGGCAAAATTATGCCCCACTTGAGAATGTAGTAATCTCTAAAGTTAAAGACTCATCCACGCTAATAGCCAGAAAGCCTGACCCTGATGATGTCAGTAAATATATCGAGTCAGAAGTCCTTGATGGTCTCTGCTGTTACTCTGCTGTAAACCAGGGACAGTTAAACCAGACAATTGTTGACGCGGTCATTCATCATTTAGACCAGGAAAAACTACCTACAGTCCCTAGGTCAATACGTCATAAATATATGAGTGCTTTTTTATTATCTGCAACAGCCGTAACTGAGATGGATAGGGTTATTCCCAAAGTAGCTGGGGTAGAGTCTTGGGAATTATCATTTAAAATATGTAGAAGATGGGGCTATGAGGTAAAAGGTATACCGGAAGGGAAGGCCATTATCGTAGGTGCCAAAGGTAATTTCCATGGAAGATCGCTTGCGGCGGTTTCTTTTTCAGATGATCCGGAGTCCAAAGAAAATTTTGGGCCATTTGTGCCTGGCATCGAATTAGTCCCGTATAATGATATAGAGTCATTAGAAAACTTATTTTCAGAGAAGGGTCATTATATAGCCGCGTTCATGGTTGAGCCTATCCAGGGTGAGGCTGGCGTGATTGTCCCTGATGATGATTATTTTTTAAATGTTTCCAAGTTATGTAAAAAGCACAACATCTTACTTTCTATGGATGAGGTCCAAACAGGATTTGGTCGTACAGGAGAAAATTTTGCTCATCAATTATTTGGGGTTAAGCCAGATATTATGGGCTGCGGTAAGGCCGCTGGCGGAGGAATCCTTCCTGTTTCATTCGTAGCTGGACGGGACGATGTATTAGGCGTCCTAACGCCGGGCTCAGAAGGGTCAACCTTTGGCGGGTATCCTCTTGCGTCTGTGGTTGGAACATACGCAATTAAGGTTATGGTAGATGCTGCTCTGGCAGAGAATGCAACAATTAGAGGCGCTCAGTTGATGAATAATCTTAATCAGATAAAGCAGAATTATCCTGATAAGATAACAGAAGTAAGGGGTAAAGGGTTGCTGACTGCTTTTGAAATGTTTAATGAGAAGCATTTAGATGGCCATAGGATATCGGTTGGCTTGATGGACCATGGTGTATATGCAAAAGAGACTCATCATACAACCGTAAGGCTAGCGCCAGCATTGACTATTACGAGTGAGCAGATTGATCAGCTCTCTGGTGCAGTAAATGATGTAATAGCCTCACTATAATAAGGTATACTATCTATGAATGATTTATTAAAAAGTTTAAATATAAAAGACACTAATTATGGGTCCTGTTCTGGACCAGGTGGCTGGATTGAGAACTCAAGGTTAAAAATATTAGATTCCCACAATCCATCTAATGGTGAAAAAATCGCCTCCGTCTTTGAGGCCTCTGTAGAAGACTATGAGACTATCAAAAATAAATCGTTAGATGCCTATCTTGAATGGCGTAATGTACCCGCACCCATTCGTGGGCAGCTCGTTCGAGAAATGGGTAATGCTTTAAGAGATTATAAAGATCAATTAGGCAGTCTTGTTGCGCTTGAGATGGGTAAAATAAAGCAAGAGGGGGACGGCGAGGTTCAGGAGATGATTGATATTGCAGATTTTGCGGTCGGGCAGTCTCGTATGTTGTATGGAAAAACTATGCACTCTGAAAGGCCTCAGCATAGGATGTATGAGCAGTGGCATCCGATCGGGCCAGTTGGCGTAATCAGTGCCTTCAATTTCCCTGTTGCGGTATGGAGCTGGAACGCCTTTATCGCAGCAATATGTGGGAACACTACTATCTGGAAACCTTCCTCGCAGACCCCACTATGTGGGATCGCTGTGCAAAATATTTGCAATGAAGTTTTAAAAGAAAACGATGCGCCGGGTATATTTAGTTTAGTTATTGGTGGGGGGTCCAGTATAGGTGAAACTCTGATCAATGATAGGAATGTGCCTCTAATATCTTTTACCGGATCTACGAAAATGGGGAAACATGTTAATGATGTTGTGTCCTCAAGATTGGGAAGAACAATTTTAGAATTAGGTGGAAATAATTGTATCATTGTAGATGAAACAGCTGACATTGAAATAGTGGTTCCTGCAGTCGTTTTTGGTGCGGTTGGTACGGCCGGACAGCGTTGCACAAGCACTCGCCGGGTGATCATCCAAGAGAATATTTTTGATCACCTTTTAGAAAAAATTATTTCTGCTTATAAGCAGGTTAAGATAGGTGATCCGCTAAGCGATAATACTCTCATGGGACCATTAATTAATAAAAACGCGGTCAAGGATCACTTTGCTGCTATAGATCGAGCTATTAAAAGCGGTGGAAAACTTCACTGTGGTGGAGTTGATCTTGAAGGTGAAGGCACTTTTGTTGAACCTGTAATTATTGAAGCGGAAAATGACTGGAATATTGTACAAGAAGAGACGTTCACCCCAATCTTATATGTGATGAAGTATAAAAAACTGTCTGATGCAATTAGTATGCACAACGATGTCCCTCAGGGCCTTTCTTCTTCCATGTTTACCCTTAATATAAAAAACGCTGAAACCTTTCTATCTTCTATTGGTAGTGATTGTGGTATTGCAAATATAAATATTGGCACCTCTGGTGCTGAGATTGGTGGAGCATTTGGCGGTGAAAAAGAGACTGGTGGCGGACGCGAGTCGGGATCAGATGCATGGAAACAGTATATGAGAAGACAAACAAATACGATTAACTGGGGTTCAGATCTACCACTAGCACAGGGTATCGAGTTTAATTTAAAAGACTAAAATGAAATTTTCAGAGGTTCACCAAAAAATAGGTAAACACATGCTTGCTGATGGTATGTCGCCGGTTATTGATTTAGATAAGAGTCATGGTAGTTGGTTGGTTGATGGGAAAACTGGAGATGAATACTTGGATCTATTTTCAATGTTTGCCTCCCTTTCTGTAGGCTATAATCACCCCTATGTCCTGGGTAATAAAGAGAGGCTGCTCTCTAGCGCTATCAATAAGCCCACAAACTCAGATATTTATTCTATAGCTATGGCCGAGTTTGTTGAAACGATGGGCAGGGTGGCGCAGCCTGATTATTTGCCACACTCATTCTATGTTTCAGGAGGATCTCTGGCTGTTGAAAATGCTCTAAAAGTCGCCTTTGATTGGAAAGTGAGAAAGAATATTCAGAGCGGTAATGGTGAGCTTGGTTCGCAGGTACTGCACTTTGAAAAGTGTTTTCATGGTAGGTCAGGTTACACCCTGTCACTTACTGACTCTCCTGACCTTAGAAAAGTAAAGTATTTCCCTAAGTTTGACTGGCCTCGTGTTTCCACCCCGTCTATCCAGTTTCCATTAAATGAAGAGAACCTTCTTAAGGTAATAAAAAAGGAAGAGGTCGCCATACATGAAATTAAAAATGCTATTATAGAAAATCCAAACGACATAGCATGTATGATAATTGAGCCTATCCAGGGTGAAGGTGGAGATAATCATTTCAGACCTGAATTCTTATCTCATATGAAAGAAATTTGTATCGAGAATGATATTTTGCTGGTTTACGATGAAGTTCAAACTGGTGTTGGAATCACCGGTAAAATGTGGGCGCATCAACATTTCTGTGAAAAATCATGTAAAATGGAATGTAGTTCCCATTGTAAAAGGATTGAGCCGGATATCATTAGCTTTGGAAAAAAAACTCAGTGCTGTGGAATTTTTGCTGGTCAACGTATAGATGAGGTAGAGAATAACGTATTTCATGAGTCAAGTAGAATAAATTCTACATGGGGTGGTAATCTTGTTGATATGGTTAGATTTACCATATATCTAGAAATAATTGAACAAGAAAATCTTATTGAAAAGGCTAGGTCTCATGGAGAGTATCTACTTAATCAGTTGATTCAGATACAGCAAGATCATTCTGATCACGTATCAAACGCAAGAGGCCGCGGATTGTTTTGCGCCTTCGATCTACCTAATTCAAAATACAGAGATAGTTTGGCCTCAGACTTAATGGATAATAAAGTGCTGGTACTTGGCTCAGGAGAGAGATCCATAAGGTTTAGGCCTCACCTAAATATTAAAAAAGAAGAGATTGATATTGGAATAGGTGCCATAAGAAATTCTTTAAATAGTCTAAAAATTGACAAATAGCACAGGCACTCTTTATCTCGTTTCCACTCCAATCGGTAATTTAGCCGATATTACATACAGAGCTGTAGACATATTAAACAGTGTTGATATTATTGCGGCAGAGGACACAAGAAGGTCAAGAATATTGCTATCTAACTACAATATTAAGACTAGAATGATTAGTTATTTTGAACACAATAAATATTATAAAATTGGAATAATAAAAGAAAAACTAATAAATGGTTGCAGTGTTGCAGTAATTACAGACGCTGGAACGCCAGCGATATCAGATCCCGCATACAAACTTGTCAGAGAGGCGATAAGAATTAATTCTAAGATTGAATCAATCCCAGGTCCCTCTGCTGTTTTAGCCTCTATAGTAGCTTCTGGGTTGCCAACAGATAGGTTCATTTTTGAAGGATTTTTACCTCCCAAAAAAGGCAGAAAAAAAAGAATTGAAAACATGAATAATGAGTCAGCAACGATAATTATATATGAAAATATATTGAGGTTAAGGAAAACTATTAAACAAATACTTGAAATAATGGGTGACCGGCCCGCAGTGATTTGCAGAGAATTAACTAAAATGCATGAACATATAATCAGAGGAACTTTATCTAGTTTACTGGAGTTATTAGAAAGTAAAACATTTAAAGGTGAGTGTGTCTTGCTCATCGGCAAAGATGATGAGAATGTATACTTTGAATAAATCTTATTTTATAACATTTGAAGGAATAGATGGGTCTGGTAAGTCTACCCAGGCAAAGACCCTGATCAAAAAACTTGATTCAATAGATATTCAAACTTGTTTTGTTCGGGAGCCCGGAGGAACAAAAATTTCTGAAGAAATTAGAAGCGTATTACTAAACAAAAGGGATGAGGAAATGTCGAGCAGGACTGAGGCTCTTTTAATGTGTGCAAGTAGAGCACAGCTTACTAAGAATGTAATTATTCCAGCGCTTGAATCTGGGAAATGGGTTATCGCTGACAGATATTCAGATTCCACGTTGGCATATCAAGGTGGAGGAAGAGACTTAGACCTAGATTGGCTTATCAAGTTAAACGAGTTTGCAACGTTTGGGACTATTCCAGACATTACATTTTACATTGATGTTGATGCTGAGGTAGGGTATAAAAGAAGAAAAAATATCTTAGCTGACAGGATTGAAAGTGCAGGCATAGAGTTTCAAAATAGGATAAGAAAAAAATATATAGAAATTAATGATTATTTTAGTGAACGATATGTTCATGTTGATGGTAATTTAAGCATTGATGCTATTTCTGAAATAGTATGGGAAGAAATAAAAAATAGGACGTCTTTTGAAAAATAGAAAAATAAATCTTAATATTATATTTGTTATCGTTTTCTCTATCATTGCTATTGGGGCAACTAAGGAAGATATATACAGAAAAATCAAAAATAGTCAAAGGACGATTAACAATGTTTATAAGTATCTGGTTACACATTATGTTGATGATATTGACCTAGACAAGTTTACTAAAATGAGTATTGATAATATTTTATCAGATTTAGACCCCTATACAGTTTATCTTGTTGATGATCAAAAAAGCGGGTTGGACATGCTCACTAATGGTAAATATGGTGGTATTGGAATTCAGATAGGTAAAAGGGATAATGTTATTACTGTGATAGCTCCAACGGAAAATTCACCTGCAAAACGAGCTGGTATACTAGCCGGAGATGTACTTATTAAAATTGATGGAAAAGATACTGAGTCCTTTTCAATGGACGATGCCGCTAAGCTGATTCGGGGGAAAAAAGGTACTAAGATAGTTTTAACCATTGAAAGGTTTAGCGAGGATGAACCAATTGAGTTTAGTCTTACTAGAGAGGATATCCCCGTAAAAGATGTCAGCTATTTTGGTATGCTAGATGAATCAATTGGATACATAAGGCTTACCAGGTTTTCAAAAAACTCTGCTAAAGAGGTTGAAATAGCCATCAATAGCTTATTGAGTAATGACTTAACAAGTATAGTACTAGATCTGAGAGACAATCCTGGCGGTCTTTTAAATTCTGCGGTTTCGATACTTGATATGTTCATAAATAAAAAAGAATTACTTGTTTGGACTGAAGGAAAAGCAAAACAGTCTCGAAAAAAATACTATAGCAAGAACGACCCAATTGTATCTAGCGATATTCAGATCGCAGTATTAATTAACGGCGGGAGTGCATCTGCAAGTGAAATTGTGGCTGGGGTAATTCAGGATTTAGACAGGGGCGTGGTAATTGGCCGGCAATCGTTTGGCAAGGGGCTGGTGCAAACAGTCTATAATATTGATAGAAATAAGGTGCTTAAGGTCACCACGGCAAAGTATTACATACCAAGTGGCCGACTTATTCAAAAATCTGGTTATTTGCCAGATGAAATTCTAGCAGATACAGTTTCATTAGATAGCTTATTTGAAACAGCTGGAGGTAGAATCGTAAAAAGTGGGCGTGGTATAACTCCTGATTATACGATTGAGTCAAGTACAAGGAAGCCTATTCTTCTTGCGTGTCTTCGAAAGGGTTTATTTTTCTCTTATGTACAGAAGCATAAACATAGGTATGAATCTTTTGATGAAGTAAATAGTGACCCTATTTTTTTAGAGAATGTTGAAGAATATATTATGAGCCATGAAGATGATTTAAATGTTAAGCTAGATGGAGAAACTGATTATTTAGATACTCGAGAATCACTAATGAGTCTTGACAGTAATAATATATCAGTATCTGGAGCGATAGAACTTCTAGATTTATACTTTGAGGAGAAGGCCATTACTCAGTTTGACCGTGAAAGCGAAGACATAAAACAATGGATGTTGATGGAGTTTGCAAAACAATTTGAAGGTGAAAAAGGCAGGATGAAGATATCTCAAAAAATAGATGAGGATATCACTAAAGCAATCAATATACTTGATGATCCTTTTGTTTACCGCGAAGTCTTTACTCATCAGTAAATTATTGTTGATTTATTAATCCTATTGGAGATATTATTATAAATAAAGGGCGATTAGCTCAGTTGGTTAGAGCGCTACGGTGACATCGTAGTACCCCATATCTTCGTGAAGGCCCTTCTCGGTAGGGTACAAACAGATACAAACAAATACAAACCGGGACACATTGTGAGTTGCAAGAGAGTTGCAATGGGTGTTTTGGTTATTTTTGTTTTAGCTTTTTTTCTAGCCCAAATATTTAAGGGTAATATTTTG
>TARA_B110001454_G_scaffold143741_1_pt1 | contig 15670 bp, 15 predicted proteins | sample TARA_B110001454 | Tara Oceans TARA_B110001454 (sample SAMEA4397004) | marine metagenome | biome: Polar Biome; feature: [MES] marine water layer (ENVO:01000295) within the mesopelagic zone...; material: water (ENVO:00002006), including particulate matter (ENVO:01000060) such... | reverse complement strand
TGTGCACAAAACTACATCATGCTAAGAAACTTTTAGTAGGATACGGATCGTTTAAAGGGGAAGAATTTGTTCGATTAGTTACCATAAATGCTGAAAATAAAGAAACAGACATATTGAATTTCTTTAAAATTTTAGAAGAATTTGCAGAGGAAAATAAGCTTAGTTTGCAAAAAAGGGCAATGCTAAAAGTTTCTTAAAAGCTCAAAAAAATACTTTTATCGAATTATATTGATGTAGCCAAAATCTTGGTGTTTCCATCCCTCAAAATCTTTGAAATAAATTTCATACACATAAGTGCCCATTGGCAACTCTTTGCCGCTTTCTCTATGTTTCCCATCCCAACCTTTATCACAATTTAATTCGTGAATATTGTTGGTTGAGAAAATTAATTCACCAATTCGGTTATACACATTGAAAGTGAAAGTTTCGTCTCTAATAGCATGATAACTAATACAGAATTTATCATTTATTCCATCCCAATCTGGCGAAAAACTATTAGGAATGTACAACCAATATTCATCTTTTACCCAAAGCTGGTTAAATGTAGTATCCTTACAATTATTTACATCCGTAACAATCAAAGTTATTTGGTATAAGCCGACTGAATCCGCATAGAGATGATATGGATTGTAACTCAAACTATCAAAGGAATTGTCGCCAAAGTTCCAAATCCAATTTCTGATTCTTATAGTATCAGCAATAAAATGTGCTTGCGGATGAAGTATAGAAAGTATATCCGGGGAAATATTAAACTGTGCAATTGGAGGCATATTTTCCACTACAATTGCTGAACCAGAAGTTCCCCCAATTCCTGTTGCATCTGCATAGCTTTGTAGTGTGTAAGTTCCTGCCTGTTTGGTAAAAATTGTATACGGATTATTGGTAGTTGTAATAGAGGGTTGAGTAATGCCATCAATTTCATAAACAAAAGTAAAAGGGGCAATTCCATTAAAATCAACATATACTTCTGCAAAAATATCTTCATTAACACAAAGCGTATCTCCTCCACCAATAAAAGATAAGATTGTTGGCTTTAAGATGGTGTGTAAGCGAATTGTATCCAGATAATTAGCATAAAAATTCACCTGCTCAGTAGAAGTGTTGGGTATTATTGTACTACTATCTGCTTCCCAATAATCAAAATAATATAAAGGATCAATAGTTGGGTTGAGCAAAACAGTATCGCCAAGTACATACGTTTCAGTGGATGGGAAAACATTTAGCATAGTTCCGTTTGCATCAATAGTTGAATTTGTTCCTGCCGGGACAACAAGATATACAATGTCTTTATATTCTATAGGTGGGGTAAAGTGAGCAGTTACAGTTACATCTCCCAACAAACTTAAAGACAAAGTATCCACCAAAGAATCATAAACATAAGTATTTATTGGATCTACTTCCCAATAATAGAAAGTGCCACTCCTGACTTCAAACGGAAGCGTAACCCCACCAAAATATTGCCCTGTCCAGCCAGAATTATTTTGATCGATTGTAATCCCACTCATTTTCACTTCCCCAATTCCATCAATAATTACCGTTACATTGTATGGGCCTGAAAGTTGCGGATAACAAGGGTTTACAAAAGAGGCATTTATAGTACTACATCTTTGGTTGATAAAATCCCTTAAATCTTGTACATTTTGTTGCCAATCAGCATAAGTCCCACCACCCCATTGGTTTATCTGTCCTGGCATTTCTGGATCAATAATGTTTATCAAACTATCAAGATAAGTAATCATATAAGTACAATCAAAATAGGTATTTTTCATATCGGCCCAGCGATTAATATAATCATCAAAAAACTCTTGATTAGTTAACAGCGCATTCCAAATAGGAACATGTCCTTGGCTTCCAGGATCATTCAAACTACTAGGATCACAAGGGTCAGCAGTAGGAGTAGTATTAGGGATACCAGTATAATTGATATAGTGTCCAAAAGTAGCATCCATATCCCATAGGGTATAACGCCATTTTTTCTTATCACCACTTGGATCCATCCCTCTCCACCACCCAGTATTCCAATTGAGCCAATCCATACAAACTGTGTACATATTTATTATAAAATAATCAATTAAACTCCCGGTGTTAAATTGACTTTTTACTATTTGATAATTTGCTTGATTAGACATAGGATTACTCAAGACAAAATTTTTGAAAGTGTCCCAATCGTTTTGAGCTGCAGGGCCTCCATATTCTGACCAAGTTCCTCCCCAAGTTTTTAAGTATTGTAAATTGTTCTTATCCTGATTGTAATAATAATCGGTAAAATCATGATCATCTACCTTTTCTCTTAAATCGTATACCCCCCAATAGTTCCCATTTAAATAAACTATACAGGATATGTACGAACGCTCATCCATTCTTAAATCAGCAGTTTGTGATAATGCATGGATGTAAGCATCTCTTATATGAGCCCCATCTTCAAAAGAAAAATTATCGTTTGCAGCAGCTTTTAGGATTAATCGTTGAAATTTATCACGTGACTTGTTAGGGAAAATCTGATCTTTAATAGCGTAATTATAACCAAACTGATCTCGCATGATATAGTCAAAGCCTCTTTGGTTATAAGCCCACGAATCATTTCCATGTTTATTATATTCTCCTGTTCCTTTGTCAATTAGCTGACCGTTAGCGTCAAAATATTCTATAGTCCCTTCTGGTTCTAAATTAGAAAACGGCCACCCACTTAAAAGATCATCTACTTGAGTTCCTGAAATGGATAAGATTGGTATAGTGTGAGTACTGTTAATAAAGTAAGTATTAAAGACGATAAAGCTTTGTGGGACATTTGCTGTTGTACTATAAGAAACTGCTTTCACCACCTGTGTTGAACCCACCGTAATCGGACCCGTATATAGTGTTGCGGTATTGTCTGGAAAGTCGCCATTTGTGGTATAGTAAATATCATTATTTAGGGAAGTGATACTTAAACTGATAGCAGCAGCATAATAGCCAGAAGGCTGGGAGAAAATAGGCGTAGAAGCATAGTCCGCCATTGCCCCAACATTATTATTCCCAGGAGTTGGAGTTTGAAAAACAGACCAATTAGCTGCGCCATTTGTTGCCCTTCCTCTGCTGTCACCTTTTTGGGTTGGAGATACAGTAAGTGAATCAACTACAGTTGTACCGCTTAAATCAGTAAGGATGATTTTTTCGTTTCCTTTGGTTTGAGTTAGTTTAAAATTAGAATGAGCATTTGCACCAACTATTTCATCTCTACCAGAACAATACACTAAAACAGAATTTCCAGCAGGAACAATAAAAGAAGACGGGAATTGCCATTTGGTAAGATTTGTAGCTTTATCCGAAAGATAATATCCATTTAAATCAACAGGAGTTCCGCTGGCATTATAGAATTCTATCCAATCTTCATATTCTCCATAATTATCCTGAAAACTATCATAGTTAGCAGCAGAATATTCATTAATTACTACTTGACTTTTCGCCAAAGAAAAAGCAAAAAAGAAAAGTAAAAACAATACGTATTTTTTTAGATGAATTGTTTTCATACTACAAAGATAATATATAATAAACACTCCTCAAAAAAAGTAAAAGGAAATCTTATATACTCAAAAGGACATTTTGAGTAAAATTGCCTATTCAAATTCCATTTATTTGTGTTATTTTGCAGCTTTAACAAAGCTTAAAATTTGAAAAATTCTGACTTTATTATTCCCTTGGCTTGGCCAGAAGTTATGGTACAAACACCGGGGGGATGGTACGATGGCATTACCAATTCACTAGGATTTTTACAGAATGGGAAATATAGAGTTGGACATTCGGCTGTTTTATTGCTGAATGCAAAAAATGGAGAAGTTTTTTATTTTGATTTTGGTCGCTATCATACGCCATTAGGTTTTGGTAGGGTGCGGGATGAAAAAACAGATCATGAATTAAAAATCAAAAATATTGCCAACTGTAATAATGGTATAATCAAAAATATTGAAGCGATTTTATTGGAGATAGCAAATAACAAATCCAGCCATGGAGAAGGACAAATGTATGCATCAATTTTATCAGGAGTTGATTTTGAAAAAGGCTATAAGTATGCAAAAATCATACAAAAAAAAGGAGTAGTGCCATACGGTCCTTTCATTAAAAGAGGAACAAACTGTTCACGCTTTGTAGCATCTCTAATGCAAGTAGGTAGCTCTTCACTAGTTAAAAAATTAAGATTAAAATATCCTTTTTGCATATCTCCTTCTCCAAAAAGAAATGTAGGAATTGCTAATCCAACATATTATATTGTAAATAAAAATAATTGCGAAATAGTTAAGAGAAATAAAATAGAGGCCTATTTGAATGGTATTGAAAAATGAAAGGGAAAATAATAGCTCCAAAAAAAGCAAATACAATTCCAGATAAGGCGCAATGGCTTGGAGGAACAGGAGCTGGCTCCTGGTTTATTTTAGAAAAAGAAGGGAAAAGTTATAGAATTAAAAGATTTTCAGAAGAAGGGGATTTAGAATGCTCAGGATTATTTGAATTGCAAACACAAGGATTTGATATTTTAAAGCATTTTCAATTTACCTATTTGTCGCATTGTCAGCAGTGCAATATTTTACAAAATAAAACAGAATATAAATTTAAATTAATAGAAAATGAACATTAAAATTTATGGAGCCGATTGGTGCCCAGATTGCGTAAACGCAAAAAATTTCTTAAAATCAAAAGGAGTGGAGTTTGAATATATCATCATCACAGATAATAAAGAGGCCATCTCTTTTGTAGAGAAAATAAATAATGGAAAAAGGATAATCCCAACACTTGTGGTGGATGGAGAAACCCACACCAATCCAGGAATTAATGGATTAATGAAAATATTAGAGAATAAAGCTTAATTTTGCAGCCTCAAAACCACCCCTATGAGTGATGCCATAAAGCACGAGTGCGGAGTAGCCATGCTCCGATTACTAAAACCATTAGCATTTTACCAGAAAAAATACGGCACAGCATTTTACGGATTAAATAAAATGTATTTGCTCATGGAAAAGCAACACAACAGGGGACAAGATGGTGTTGGTTTGGCAAATATTAAAATTGATGTTCCGCCAGGGGAAAGATATATTAGTAGAAAACGCTCGGTAGCTACCAATCCTATTCAAGATGTTTTTAAACAAGCCAACAAACGCTTTGTGGATTTGCAAGATAAAAATCCTGAAAAATTAAGTGATACCAAATGGTTAAAAGAAAATCTTCCATTTACTGGGGAGTTGTTTTTAGGACATTTGCGTTATGGCACTTATGGTGGGAACAGCATTGAACAATGCCACCCTTTTTTAAGACAAAATAATTGGAAAACCAGAAATTTAGTTTTGGCGGGCAACTTTAATATGACCAATGTGGATGAACTTTTCACCCATCTTACTGATTTAGGGCAGCACCCAAAAGAGATGGCCGATACGGTTACAATTTTAGAAAAAATAGGACATTTTTTGGATGAAGAAAATGATAAAATTTATTACAAATACAAGGATGAGTTTACCAAAAAAGAAATCACACAAAAGATTGAACAGGAATTAGATATCCAAGAAATTTTGGTGAATTCAGCAAAATATTGGGATGGAGGATATGTGATGTGTGGCATGATTGGGCATGGGGATGCTTTTGCTTTGCGTGACCCCTCTGCAATTCGTCCTGGCTATTATTATAAGGATGATGAGGTGGTGGTTGTAGCATCAGAACGGCCAGTTATACAAACCTCATTTAATGTAAAAGCAGAGCAAATAAAAGAGTTAAAAAGAGGGCATGTGCTTATTATCAAAAAAGATGGAAGCATTCAGGAAAAACAAGTTCGTGAGCCACAAGAAAGGAAGGCATGTTCTTTTGAAAGGATTTATTTCTCAAGAGGTAATGATGCGTCTATTTATAACGAACGCCTAGAACTAGGGAAACGTATTTTCCCAAAAGTATTAGATGCTATTGATAAAGATGTAAGAAATACGGTATTTTCTTACATTCCCAATACGGCTGAGGTTTCTTATTATGGCTTAATGAAAGGGGTGGATAGCTATCTTAATAAAGTTAAAACACGAAAAATACAAGCATTGGGGGAAAGCCCTTGTCATGATGCTATTGCTGAAATTATGAAGATTTCTCCAAGGGCTGAAAAGATTGCAATAAAGGATGCAAAACTTAGAACATTTATCACTTCTGATGATAGCAGAGATGATTTGGTAGCCCATATTTATGACATTACTTATGGCACAGTAAATCCTACTGACAATCTTGTTATGATTGACGATAGTATTGTAAGAGGGACTACTTTAAAACAATCTATTATTCGAATTTTGGATAGATTAGGACCTAAAAAAATTATTGTAGTTTCTTCCGCCCCACAAATCAGATATCCGGATTGTTATGGAATTGACATGGCAAAAATGGGAGATTTTATTGCCTTTCAAGCAGCAGTAGCATTATTAAAAGATAACAATCAGGAAGAGGTTTTAACAGATGCTTACAACAAATGTAAAAAACAAGAAAATATTCCAAAAGAAGAAATGATAAATTATGTGCAGGAAATTTACAAGCCCTTTTCGGTTGAGGAGATTTCAATAAAAATTAGCGAGCTACTCACTCCAAAAGGAACTAAATCTGAGGTGGAAATTATTTATCAATCAATTTCGGATTTGCATGCTTCTTGTCCGAATCATTTAGGGGATTGGTATTTTACTGGAGACTACCCCACTCCAGGGGGAGTGAAAGTGGTAAACAAGGCCTTCATTAATTATATAGAAGGGAAAAATGAAAGGGCTTACTAACTCTTTTTAGCTAATTTCCAACCTAAATATCCCATAGGAATATAAGCTACTATTAAATCAAGTGAAATAAACCAAAATGGAGCTGGTAATATTTTTACCATCATAATTCCGCCAAACAGGAAGAACCCCCAATACCAAGAGCAAATATTTTATGATGAGAAACAGCTATTTTAACAGAGACTATTGCACCAGCTAATGTACCAATTGCGTGCGCAAGAAAAGGAAACAAAAAGTATTTTAAATCCCAATTCATTGCATTCATTGGGTCAAACCCTTCTTTTAGTGGAAAATTTTCTGCACCTAAAATAATTAGACCCATATTTATAGCAGAGCCAAGTACTAATCCTAAAATTACTGCTAAAATATTTTTAATCATTTTCTAATTTTTTCCAAATATAAGAAAAGCCCGCCAAACAGCGAGCTTTCTTTTTTTATGAAGCGTGAAACTATCTCTTTTCAGTAGTATAGATATCTCCTTTCCAAGAAAATAAAATATCACTAGCAGAACCAAATTGATTAACTGCCATATCAAATGCGGAATTAAAAGAAGCAATATTAATTACAGGAATATCTTGTCCATTAAAATTAACCAGATCTAATTTTTGTACAATGGTATAAGGATCTTCCTCTTGCACCTTTTTTTCTTCTTCCACTTTTAGCGCCTCTTCTTCCTCTGCTGTCAATGGTTTTGGATGGCTTGGCGCAATAGTCATCTCATCAATTAGGTGGCTTGCCCCAGCAAACTTATCAATAATGAACATGGTGTATCGAATATCCACTGATATGGTTCTTTGTACCTCATTCTCAAAAGCAATATCACCACTCATTGCTTCCCAGTTTCCATCAAAAGCAGTCCCCACCAATTCGCCCCAAGCATTGATAACTGGAGAGCCAGAATTTCCGCCAGTAATATCGTTATTAGAAATAAAGTTAACTCTCAAATTTCCCTCTTCATCTCCATACTGTCCGTAATCGCCAATTTCATACAATTGCTTCAATTTTGCCGGCACAATAAACTCTTCATTTGTAGCATCTTCTTTCTCCATTATTCCATCAATGGTAGTGTAATAGTCGTATTGCATGGCATTTCCTGGCTGGTAATCGCCCACATTTCCATAAGTAAGGCGCATAGTAGAATTTGCATTTGGATAATATTTTTTATCCGGATTCATTTCTCTTAATCCTGCAATAAAAAGGCGATTTCCTTTTTCCAAATCAGCTCTAATTTTTTTCCGTTTAGGAGAATGATTTGCCAAATAGAAATTATAAATTGACATAAGTGTTTTGTGAGCCGGATCCTTCCCAATTTTTTTGGCAGATGGATTTTTCAAAAAATCATAAAATTTTGCACGGCTTGAAAAAATGGATTTTTTAAAAACCTTTTTTGCATAAAAATCAAAATCTAATTTTTTTAGCCCAAAGTGTTGCTTTTCAATTTTTTGAAAAATATCAGGATGCTGACTTTTTGGAATGTTGTGATAATACATTTCCAACATTGCAGATAGTAATTCTTTATCTACCTCAGCATTATAATCTTTGTAAAAATCTTTTGCTGTATTTTTTAGATCTTTTATTTGGGCCCTTCTTTTCTTACTAGCCTCTTTTGGCAAACGGCTTACCATATTGTTCATTTTAAAAGAAAAATATAAAATTTCTGCTCCTCGAAAAATAGCCTCATTAAGATAAGTTCTGGCAACATTCATTTTCCTATTAGCAAAATAAGCATCTTCAATTAAATTCAAAGCATCTCCATATTTTGCTTGCCTTTTATCATCTCCACTTGAAACCCAAACCCTGAAATTATCTTCAATTGCCCTTTTCTTTTCATATACTCGCATTCTTTTCAGTCCTTTAGTTTGCCCAATATAGTATTTCCAATAGTTAGAAGTTTGTGCATATTTAGCAGCATACTGAATTTTGGTTTTACTGCTTTTATCCATAGCCTCTTTCATAATGGCTAATATTTCACTTCTAATATCAACAATTGTTGGGCCTGATTGCTCAACAGCTTCCTTTACCCCATAAGAAGTAAGGTATCTATCGGTTCTTCCAGGGAAGCCATAAATCATAGTATAATCGCCATTATCCACACCATCCAAAGAGATAGGTAAAAAGTGTTTTGGCTTGTAAGGAATATTTTCTTTGGAATATTCAGCAGGCGTTCCATCTGACGCCATATAAACACGGAAAAGTGAAAAATCGCCTGTATGCCTTGGCCACATCCAGTTGTCAGTATCGCCACCAAATTTTCCGATAGAAGAAGGAGGGGCGCCAACCAAGCGAACATCTTTAAATGTTTCATACACTAATAGGTAGTATTCGTTCCCACCGAAAAAACTTTTAACTTTTGCGTTATAATGAGTGCCCTCAGTGGTTTCGGTTACAATTTCTTTTATCAAGCTACTTATTTTTCCTTTCCTTTCTGCTTCCGATAAATTCAAAGTATCAAAACCAGCTAATACTCTATTGGTTACAGATTCAATACTAATTAAAAAAGTAGCGGTAAGCCCCTGATTTTCTAATTCTTCATCTCGGCTCATGGCCCAGAATCCATCTTTCAAATAATCATTATTTACAGAGGAATGTGTTTGAATGGCATCAAACCCGCAATGGTGATTGGTCAGCATTAAGCCCTCATTTGAAATCATTTCAGCTGTACAAAAGCCACCCAAAGAAACAATAGCATCTTTAAGGGAAGATTGGTTGATGGAGTACAAATCGGCTGCTGTAAGTTGTAAACCATGCGCCTGCATATCCTCTTCATTTAAGCTTTGTAAAAGTTGTGGCAACCACATTCCTTCATCTGCTATTGCGGAAAAAGAAAATATTCCAATAAGTGTAGTAAATAAAATTTTTCTTAACATTTTTTTAGAGTTTAATTCCCTGCAAATGTAATGAAACAGAGTATTCTACAAACTTTCAGTTTGCAAAATTTTAGCGTACTTTTGCAAGAAGAATATAAATCATGAGCAACCCTGAATTAACACGAATAAATAAGTATTTATCAGAAATTGGTTACTGTTCCAGAAGGGCAGCGGACAAACTAATAGAACAAGGAAGGGTAACCATAAATGGGAAAATTCCTGAAATGGGAACTAAAATATCAAATGAGGATGAGGTGCGAGTGAATGGTAAATTAGTTTCCCAGCCTAAAAAGAAAAAAATGGTCTATATCGCTTTTAACAAACCTGTTGGGGTAGTTTGCACTACCGACCAAAAAAGAGAAAAAAATAACATCATTGATTTTATCAATTACTCAACACGAATTTTCCCTATTGGAAGATTGGATAAACCCTCAGAAGGACTCATCTTCTTAACGAATGATGGCGATATTGTAAACAAGATTTTGCGTGCACGCAACAAGCATGAAAAGGAATATGAAGTTACCGTACACAAACCAGTTACCAAAGAATTTATTGAGGCTATGGCAAATGGCGTTCCTATTTTGGATACCGTTACGCGTAAATGTTTTGTAAAGCAAATGGATAAAAAGAAATTCAAAATCATCTTAACCCAAGGACTTAACCGACAAATCAGGAGGATGTGTGAGGAGTTAGAATATAATGTGAAAAAACTGAAAAGGGTTCGAATTATGAACATCACACTGGATATTCCTGTGGGCACTTATCGAGATTTTACCGCCAAAGAATTGAACCAAATCAATCAGTCGGTGGAACATTCTATTAAAACTTTTGAAGAGAGGAAATAAGATGCAAAAGGTTTTAGTAATTGGATGTTGTGGTGCAGGAAAATCTACTTTTTCTAAAAAATTACAAGCCATTCTAAATGTAGAACTTATTCATCTGGACCAATATTATCATAAACCAAATTGGGAAGAACCCAAAAAGGAACAATGGGAGGAAATAGTAAATAACTTAGTTCAGAAACCGTCTTGGATTATGGACGGGAATTATGGGGGCACTTTTGATGTAAGATTTAAAGAAGCAGATACTATTATTTATTTGGACTATTCTACTATAAAATGTTTTTGGAGAGTAATTAAAAGGATAATAAAGTATTATGGAAAAGTACGACCAGATATGCCAAAAGGTTGTAAAGAAAGATTTGATTTGGAGTTTTTGAAATATGTTTTAACTTTTAATTATAAAAACAGAAAAGGAATTCTTGAAAAGTTGAACGCATTTCAAGAACATAAAAAAGTTTATGTTTTTAAAACAGATAAAGAAGCGGATTTATTTTTTCTTAAAAACAGGAACAGCCGAACAGGCCTCTCCAAACATTAAACTACTAACGGTAGTTTGTAATTTTTTAGTAATGGCAATATAAAGGGTTTCTGTAAGTGGAATTTGCCCACAACCTTTTACAATTACTTTTTTACCTTCAAATTCACAGGCGTCAATGGCATCAATATTATCCGTAAAAATTTGTTGAAACACCTTTTCTTTTGTTCCAAAATGAATTTCAGAATTAGCGGTATTTAAGTAGGAGGTTACGAGCATAAAAGCCCACATAGGCACAATTGCATCTGCACTACAATTAAGGGCAACAGTTTTGCTTTTATAAATAGAAAAATCAAACTCTTTTAGTGCAGTTCTGAATTCTTTTTCTTTCAGGAAAATCCCTTCAAAAAGAAATTCTTTGATATCCAAAACTGCAATAGATTGCTTTGGTGCATAATCTGCCAAATCAATAGTGATTAAACTACTATTTGCTACTCTATTTACAATTTCATTACTCATTTTATAACATTCCTAGTTCTAATTTTGCTTCTTCACTCATCATTTCTTTGGTCCAAGTGGGATCGAAAACAATTTCTACTTTTACCTTTTTTACAGCAGGAATTACTCTCACTTTTTCTTCCACTTCAAGAGGAAGCGTTTCCGCAACTGGGCAATTTGGAGAGGTTAAAGTCATGGTAATATTTACATCACATTCCTCACTCACCTGAACATCATAAATAAGCCCCAAAGCGTAAATATTTACCGGAATTTCAGGATCATAAATCTCACAAATCACCTCCACCACTTCTTCCTCAATTTTTTGTAATTCTTTTTCTGTTTTCATATTAATTAGATTTGAGATTTTAGACTTGATAAAAAATCTTTTGTCTAATATCTTTATACTACTATCTGTCTTTTAATGCTAAGGCATACAATTTCATTTCTTTTACCATAGAAAGCAAGCCATTGGCACGCGTTTGAGAGAGTTGTTCTTTTAGTCCAATCTTATCAATAAATACTAAATCTGCCTTTGCTATTTCTGCTGCTTTTTGCTTAGAAAGCACCCTAATTAAAATAGCAACAATGCCTTTGGTGATGATGGCATCACTATCAGCCGTATATGTAATTATCCCATTATCATTATTGGCATGAAGCCAAACTCTACTCTGACAGCCCTTTATCAGATTATCTTCTATCTTGTGTTTATCATCAATCATTGGAAGGCTTTTCCCCAAGTCAATAATGTATTCGTATTTTTCCATCCAATCCTCAAACATATCGAATTCTTCCACTAATTCTGCTTGTATTGCTACAATTGTTCCCATTTAAGCAAGCATTGTTTGTGCCTTTTTTATGGCAGTTATACAACTATCAATCTCCTCTTTTGTGTTGTAGGCAGCAAAGGACATACGAGCAGTTCCAGGAACTTTATAATGTTCCATTATCGGTTGTGCACAATGATGCCCTGTTCTAATGGCAATTCCCATTTTATCCAATAAAACACCAATATCATAAGGATGCAAGCTCTCAATATTGAAAGACACAAGGGCTGCTCTTTTTTTCGCCTCCCCAATAAATTGCATACCACTTATTGTTAAAAGTTGCTTAGTTGCGTATTGCACCAAAGTATCTTCATGTTTTGCAATGGTTGAAATTCCCAAATCCGTGATAAAATCTATAGCCGTTTTAAAAGCGATAACCCCAGCAATATTGGGCGTTCCGGCCTCAAATTTATGAGGTAAATCGGCATAAGTCGTTTTTTCAAAACTAACCTCTTTTATCATTTCTCCTCCCCCTTGATAAGGTGGTAATTCATTTAACAATGCTTCTTTCCCATACAAAACACCAACCCCAGTTGGGCCATACATTTTGTGTGCAGAAAAGCAGTAAAAATCTACATCCAACCACTGAACATCTACCAAAGTATGAGGGGTGGCTTGTGCGCCATCAATTAAAATTTTAGCACCTACTTTATGCGTTAAGGCAATCAGTTTCTCCACAGGATTTATTGTTCCTAGTGCATTAGAAATATGTGTAACTGCTACTAATTTTGTTTTTTCAGAAAGTAAATTTTCAAAGGCATCCATATCCAAATCTCCATTATCCAAAATAGGAATCACTTTGAGTGTTGCCCCTGAAACTTCACAGCACATTTGCCAAGGCACAATGTTGGAGTGGTGTTCCATTTCCGAAATAATGATATCATCTCCTTTGTTTAGCATGGAACGATAGCCGTTTGCCACCAAATTGATGGAATCGGTTGTCCCTTTGGTAAAAATGATTTCGCAACTCTTGTTGGCATTGATAAACGCTTGAACCGTACCCCTTGTTTCTTCAAATTTATCGGTTGCTTTTTGGCTTAAATAATGAACGCCCCTGTGAATATTTGCATTATCATTGCTGTAATATTGAGCAATTGCATCTATAACGACTTGTGGTTTTTGGGTGCTTGCCCCATTGTCAAAATACACCAAATTTTCTCCATTCACTTTTTGATGAAGCAGTGGAAATTGTGCTCGTATTTTACCCACATCAATCATTAGAGATTAAAATCTAAATCAACTTGTAGTTTTTCAGCAATCAGTTTTTGGGCTAATTCTTTTACTTCAGGAATCGTGAAATTATTTACCGCTTCAGAGGCAAAAGCATAGGTTAAAACTGCCTTTGCTTCCTTTTCTCTAATCCCTCTGCTTCTCATGTAAAATAGCGCAGCATCATCCAATTGCCCAATAGTACAGCCATGGCTACATTTTACATCATCTGCATAAATTTCCAATTGAGGTTTGCTGTCAATAGTAGCATTTTCACTTAATAATAAATTATTATTGGATTGAAAAGCATCAATTTTTTGCGCATCAGGACGCACCATGATTTTGCCATTAAAAACACCTTTGGAATTGCCCAAATAAATGCCTTTATACATTTCATTACTTCTGCAATGTGGCTGCTTATGATCCACAAAAGTATGGTTATCGGCAAATTGATTGTTATCCAAAATGGAGATGCCATTCATATTACTATCGCAATTACTTCCGTTTTGCTCAAAATTCAAATTGTTTCTGGTAAATGCCCCTCCAAAAATCAAGGTATTTACAATGGCATTAGAGTCAGATTCTTGCGTAATGTTTACTGCATCAATCAAAATAGAATTTTCTGTATTATCCTGAATTTTATTGTATTCCACAGTAGAGTTTTCCCCAATCGTTAGCTGAGTAAAATGATTTACAAAACATTTAGCATCACTCAAATTCTGTATGCGCTCCACAAATTTTATTTCAGTATTTTCTTCTACCACAACACTATTGCGGTATTGCACAAAATTATTGGGTTCCGTGTTTGTAAAAAACAAGATTTCAATCGGATTTTCTACTACCGTATTTTTCTCCACCTTTATAGTAAATCCCTTTTTTGCAAGGGATGAATTCAGCCCAGAAATAGCATCACTGTTTTTTGTTTCAAATTCAGCAAAGTCTGAAATACTTACTCCCTCTATACTTGGCTTTGAAATCAGAGTTCCACCCAAAAAAACAATTTTATGCTGCAATCCCAAACTGTATTTTTTAATATCCTCTTCTGAAATTGTAACTCCATTTCCTTCCACCAAAAAATCATCAGCAACAATTTTTTTAAGGGAAGTGTATTTCCAATCCTCCGCTTTTATGGTAGGAAATCCATTTGCTAAAAAGGATTGTAATACTTCATTTTTTTCAGCACCTAAATTCTCCTTCTCTGAAAAAGACTTTATGTTTTCAATTAAGCCCACTTTTTATCCGCGTCTTTAGTTATCCAATCGTATCCTTTTTCTTCCAATTCGTGTGCTAGTTCCTTACCCCCTGATTTGATGATTCTACCATCATGCAGTACATGCACAAAATCAGGCACAATATAATCCAAAAGTCTTTGGTAGTGAGTGATGACAATGGTAGCATTGTTTTTGGCTCTTAGTTTGTTCACCCCATTAGCAACAATTCTGAGCGCATCAATATCCAATCCAGAATCGGTTTCATCCAATATTGCTAATTTAGGCTCTAACATAGCCATTTGAAAAATTTCATTTCTCTTTTTTTCTCCACCAGAAAATCCTTCATTCATATTGCGTGATAAATATCCTTTTTTGATGCTTAATAATTCCATTTTTTCACGCATCATTTTAAGCATTTTAGGAGTAGGCATTGGATCCATTCCTTTTGCTTTTCTTCTTTCATTTATAGATGTTTTTATGAAATTGGAAACCGAAATCCCAGGAATTTCTACCGGATATTGAAAAGAAAGAAACACCCCTTTGTGCGCTCTTTCTTCCGGATTTAATCCCAATAAATCTTCTTCTTCAAAATCAATTGCTCCCTCCTGCACTTCATAATCTTCTTTTCCTGCAATCACAGATGCAAGAGTACTTTTCCCAGAACCGTTTGGCCCCATTATAGCATGCACTTCCCCCGCCTTTACTTCTAGGTTAATCCCATTAAGTATGAGATTGCCTTCAATTCCGGCTTTTAAATTTGTTATTTTTATCATTTTCTTGTTTTTATCCTACTGAGCCTTCCAGGCTAATTTCTAATAATTTTTTTGCTTCAACTGCAAATTCCATTGGCAGTTGATTCAGTACATCTTTGCAATAGCCATTTACAATTAGTGCGATTGCTTGTTCTGTTCCAATCCCTCTTTGGTTGCAATAAAATATTTGGTCTTCTCCAATTTTTGAGGTAGTGGCTTCATGCTCTACTTTGG
>TARA_B110001454_G_scaffold9283_1_pt1 | contig 15688 bp, 13 predicted proteins | sample TARA_B110001454 | Tara Oceans TARA_B110001454 (sample SAMEA4397004) | marine metagenome | biome: Polar Biome; feature: [MES] marine water layer (ENVO:01000295) within the mesopelagic zone...; material: water (ENVO:00002006), including particulate matter (ENVO:01000060) such as...... | reverse complement strand
TTTAAATAAAAGGAAATATCAATGAATATATTCAATAAGCTAGTTTTATTTTTAGCAATATCTTTTTCTTTTTCAATAAGTAATCAAAATATATTTTCTTTAATAAATTCAAATAGGGAATGTGAAGGTCTATCTGAAGATGAGTGCTTTGTAGCTGAGAATTGTTTGTGGGATGAAGAAGAGGGTTGCTATAGACCTAGTGATGAAGGTATCCCAGAATGCCTTCAAGATTGTCCAGGAGTAAATGATATAAATCCTCAAGAAAACCCAGATGAAACTTGTGATTGGGTTGTATCAACATTAAGTTTTGTAGCTCCTGGCTTTGTTTCATGTTTTAGTAATTGTGATGAAGAAACTACGAATCAAATTTATGAAGTTCTTGAGGCATGTTATGAATGTTTGCAGAGTGATAATATTGAATGTTCTGATATATTTAATGATGAAAATGGATGTGAAGGTTTAACTCAAGAAGAGTGTGCAGATAGTGAATTTTGTGCTTGGTCAATAGTTCAAACTCCAAATGGTGTTTTTGAAATATGTATTGATTCTGAAAATATGGATGATGGTGGTTGGAATGACGATGGTGGAAATGAAGATGATGGTGGAGATTTTGAAGGCTGTGCTGAATTAACACAAGATGAATGTATTGAAAACCCTGAATGTGAATGGGGAGAAATGATTACTCCAAATGGTTTTTTTGAGGTTTGTTTTGAAAGTGGATGGAATGATGGAGGAGATGATGGTGGTAATAATTTATGTTCTGATATAGATAATCCTTTTGAATGTTATGGTAGCGGATGTAATTGGGAATTTAATATTGTTACAGGTGAAGGATATTGTGTTGATGCAGAAGAGGGCTGTTTAGAAGATGGTGAGTTTTATTGTATAGGATGTGAATTATTTTTAAATGAATGTGACTATTTAGAATGTACTGGAGATGGTTGGATAGGACCTTTTACTATGGATGAATGTGGTGAAGGTGGAGATGATGGAAATAATCAGGAATGTTCAGATATAGATAATCCTAATGAATGCTATAATGCTGGATGTGAGTGGATGTCAAATACTCCTTTTGGAGATTTTGGTATCTGTGTTGAGCCAGGAACTATGGATGATGGAGGAAATTTTGAAGGCTGCGCTGAATTAACTCAAGATGAATGTACAGAAAATCCTGAATGTGATTGGAGTATAGTAACAACACCAAATGGTGTTTTTGAAATGTGTATTGATGTTAATGATTGGAATGATGATGGCGGATGGCAAAGTGAATGTGAAGGTCTTAGTTATGAAGATTGTGAATATTCAGATTTTTGTGAATGGATAAGTGATAGTGATAATCCAAATAATACTGGATTTTGTATAGATGCTGGAGGACCGAATCCATGTTCTGATTTTAATCAGGAAGATTGTGAATGGTATGATGAATGTGTTTGGACTGACCAAGGTTGTCAAGATTATGATTGGAATGATGATTGTAATCCTGATATGATATGCGGACAAGCACTTACATGTGTAGATGGATTATTGTATCCAACAACATGTGGTCCAGAAAATTGTGATGATCCAATAGGTGTTTGCGATGATGAGGGCCCTCTTGATTGTCTTCTAGATTGTCCTGGAATTGAGGATATTAATCCAAGTGAAGATCCATATGAAGCCTGTGATTGGGTAATTTCAACATTAGGCAATGATCCTGGATTTGCATCATGCTTTAATGATTGCGATGAAGAAACAGTAATAGAAATTTATGAAATTATTGAAGCCTGTTTTGAATGTTTAAGTGATATGACTCTTGATTGTTCGGATGTTTTTAATGATGATGATTGTTCTGATTTAAGTATGGATGAATGTATTGATGCTGAAGGTTGTCAACCAAATTATAATGCTGCAGATCAATTTGAAGGATGTGAAGGAATCGATGTTCCTAATGAAGGATGCTTTGAAAATGGAGAATGGTTTTGTTATGGTTGTGAATTATTTTTAAATGAATGTGACTATTTAGAATGTACTGAAAATGGTTGGGTTGGACCTTTTACTATGGATCAATGTGACGAAGGTGATTTTGAAGCAGTGTTAAGCTTAGGAAATGTTTCAGCAAGTCCTAATACTGATATTTCTATTCCTTTATATATAACTTCAAATGAAGATATTGGGGGTTTGCAATTTGAAATTGAATCACCTCTTAATAGTGGTAGTACTGCTTCATTTGTTAATCCAAATTCAATTGTTCCTTTAAATGATTGTTTCTATTCTGAATTTAATATTATAGATAATACTTTAATTGTAATTATGTTTAGTCTAGAGGGTTGTACAATTGATGCTGGTCAAATGATAAATATAGCTAATTTAAATTATTACATCCCTTCTTCAGTGGATTATGGTCAAGAAATACAACTAGAGTTTGGCAATACTATTGTATCCGATCAATTTGGTAATGAAATTCCATCTTATGGAGAATCAGGTTCTGTACTTATAGGTATACAGGGAGATATTAATTCAGACGGGGCTGTAAATGTTTCTGATATTGTATTAGCTGTTAGCTTTGCTATATCTTCTCAAGATCCAACTTCATCACAATTATGGGCTGGAGATGTTAATAATGATGGTATGATTAATGTATTAGATATTGTAACAATAGTTAATATAATTCTAGATTAAAATAATTAATGTTTAAAGTTTTTATTTTATTAGTCGCTTTATATAGCACAAAAACAGTGGTTGATTCTGGGCATTTGAAAGAAATAAATCCTCATTTTGATGGTATTTGCAAACCAATAGAAAATATCCCGGGTCCTGAAGATATTACTATTTTAGATAATGGCTTAGCAATAATATCATCAGATTTTAGAAGAAAAATAGAATCAAATGATTTTTTATATTCTTATGAAAATAAAGATTTAAATTCTTTGCAAGGCAATATTTATTTCTATGATTTAAATAATTCTTCTTCTTCCCCTCTAAATATGACTGAGAAGTTAAATTTTGAATTTCATCCACATGGAATATCGACATATTTAAATGATGAAAACAATTTATATCTATCAGTTGTTAATCATACATCTAAAGGAGATTTTATAGAGATTTTTTATTATAATAATATTGAATTAAAGCATTTAAAAACTATTTCAAGCCCTTTACTTGCAAGTCCTAATGATATTGTTTTAATTAATGAAAGTCAATTTTATGTAACAAATGATCATGGATTTAATAAACCCTTTCTTAAATTATTTGAAGATTATTTACAAATGTCAAAATCCAATATATTATTTTATAATGGTTTAGATTTTATTGAAGTCGTGACAGATTTACAAATGGCAAATGGTATTAATATTAGTAGAGATAAAAAAACTGTTTATTGTGCTGAAACTATTGGTCAAAAGTTGAATGTATATAGAAGAAATCAATTAGATAATTCATTGTCGTTAACAAAATCTATAGAATTAGATAGCGGACTTGATAATATTGAAATAGATTTGAATGGTAATTTATATATTGGTTCTCATCCTAAATTATTTGATTTTGTTAAGCATGCAAAAGATAAAACTCATCTTTCTCCATCTCAAATATTTAAAATATCATCCGATTACTCTGTTATTGATGAAATTTTCTTAAGTGATGGTGTAGATATATCAGCTTCGACTGTTGGTGCTTTTTATAATAATATATTATTAATTGGAGCTGTCTTTGATAATCATTTTTTATATTGTGAGATAGAAGATGATGCTATATATTAAACCTATTATTGTAAATAAAATATTATATGCAAAATGATTAATAAGAAAAATTTATATTATTTATTGTTATTTTTTAACTTAGTTTTTTTAGAAGATAAAATTGTTTTTGAAAGTGCTAATCCTTTTACCTTTAAAGATATTATTACTTCTTTAGATAATTTAGAAACTCAAGAAGTATATGGCGTATTAAGGTTCCCTGATAATTTCAATGTTAATTTTGAATACCCATTAGTAGTAGGTGTTGCTGGTAGTTTAGGTTGGAGTGAACACAATTATGAATATATGAAAATGTATAGAGATATGGGAATTGCAACTTTTGAATTAAAAAGTTTTTCTAGTAGAGATGTTACTTCAACAGTGGGCTCTCAGGTCGAGGTGACAATGGCCTCTATGGTTTTAGATAGTTATAAAGCTTTAGATGTGCTATCAAATCATTCTAATATTGATAAGAATAATATAGCTATTACTGGTTGGAGCTTAGGTGGTGGAGTTGCACTGTTTTCTGGTTGGAATAATTTAATAGTTGCAATTAATCCAAATAATAGTTTTGCTGCACATTTACCTATTTATCCGCCTTGCTTTATAAAAGCAGATTTTATGGATTTTACTAATGCTCCTATACATATTTTAATTGGTGAAAAAGATGATTGGACTCCTGCATTAGCTTGTGAAGAATTAGTTGATTCATTAAATGATAAGAAAGAAAATATTGATATTACTGTTTATGAAAATTCTTATCATGGATTTGATTCTGATAGGCCTTATACTTTTGTTGAACATGGTTATAGTTTTACTGATTGTAGATTCACTGTTCGTGAAGATGGGACCCCACTGATGAATTTTTTAAACATACCCATGACTTCTCCTATTTTACAAAAAATAGGATTATCATTTTGTATTTCTAGAGGAGTAACAATTGAAGGGAATAATTCTAGTAAATTAAAAGCTCATATGTTTTCCACCTCTTTTATGAGAGAACACTTAATAGATTAATTTTAGATGAAGTATATAAAATATATATGTATGTATTTAGTAAGTATTAATTTTATAGTTTGTGCTTACCTTGAAAATATCCCTGTTGAATTGATTCAGCCTGATGGAACTATAATTAACTGCTTTACATCAGGGGATGAATATTATCATTATTTGCATGATAATGCAGGCTATACAATTCTTCAAAGTCAAGAAGATGGATTTTATTATTATGCAATTAAACAAAATAGTAATTTAATTCCATCAATTTATTTAGTTAATTCTGTAAATCCTGAAGATGTTGATCTTGAAAAAAAAGTAATGATAGCATTTTCTGAATATAAAATTCGGAAGAATTTATATTGGGAAAATGTTGAATACAGAGATGCCCCTACTTTAGGTACAGTTAATAATTTAAATGTATTTATACGTTTTGATGAAGAAGAAGAATTTCCAAATTCTCGTTCATATTATGATGTGCCATTTAATGATATAGATGGTCCTTCAATGCTTCACTATTTTAAAGAAGTTTCTTATGAACTTTTAACTGTAAATACATTCCATTATCCAGATTGTGATCCTTCAATAAACATTTCATATCAAGATGAATATCCTAGAGATTATTATAAGCCATATAATGAAGAAACTAATCCTATAGGATATCAAAATGATAATCAGGCAGGAAATAGAGAACATATTTTATTAAAAAATGCTATTGAATTTATATCTGAGGAGGTTCCTGAGGATTTAGATATTGATTCAAATAATGATGGATATGTAGATAATGTTACATTTTTGATAAGAGGAATTCCTGGAGCATGGGCAGATTTATTATGGCCTCATCGATGGGCTCTTTATAGTGAGGAAGCTTATATACATGGTTTAAGAGTTTATGATTATAATTTAAATTTAGAACAAGGTGGTTATTTCACGGTTGGAACATTATGCCATGAATTTTTCCATTCATTAGGCGCACCAGACCTCTATCATTACTGGGATGATGTTTCCCCTGTTGCTGTAGGAGGATGGGATGTAATGGACGCATCTTCTGATATTCCTCAATCTATGTCAGCATATATGAAATATAAATATACAGATTGGATTACTGATTTGCCAATTATAACTATTGGAGGAACTTATGAAATAAATTCTTTATCTAATCCGTTCAATAATATATATAGGGTTAATTCTCCTTTATCTAATGAATATTTTGTAATTGAATATAGAGTAAAAGAGGGAATGTATGAAATTAATACTCCAGGAGGAGATAATGGAATCTTAATTTATAGAGTAAATGACAGCTTAAATGGTAACGGTGATGGCCCCCCTGATGAACTTTATGTATATAGGCCTAATGGAACTTTAAATTCAAGTGGAAGTTTTGCTGGAGCACCATTTAGTAGCTCTTTAGAAAGGACTGAATTCAATGATGGAACTAATCCTAGTTGTTTTTTATCAGATGGTTCATCTGGAGGAATTAATATCTCTAATATAAGTGATTCTAATGATACAATGACTTTTGATTTAGTAAATTTGATTTTATTAGCAGATTTTGAAGGTTTAACATTTGATTTGGATCAAGATGGAGTAGCAAATCCAGGAGAAGAAGTCTTATATGATTTTTCTATTTCAAATTTTTCTAATGGAATTAATGCTCAAAGTATAATCGCAAATATAACAACTCCTAATGAAAATGTTTTTATTATTAATCCAATAATTGATTTTGGTAATATAAATTTTAATAATCAGGAAATTTCTTCTTTAATAATTAATTTAGGAGAAGATGTTTTTGGTGAAGTTGAATTTAATGTATCAATAGATGCTGAATATTTAGAGGCTGGTCAAAATTTATATTATAACGAAGAGTTTAATTTTGATATCGAAGTTACATTAAATCAAAATGGTTTCCCTTATTCAACATTAAACGAAGTTAGATCATCACCTATTGTTTCTGATCTAGACTTAGATGGAGAGTATGAATTGATATTTGGAGATCATTTTGGTTCTCTTCATGCAATTAATTCAAATGGTATTCCAGTATTAACTGATGTTTTTCCGATTCAAACAGACGGCCAAATTTGGGGAGCTCCAGCAATGGCAGATATTGATAATGATGGGTATGATGATATAGTAGTATCATCAAAAAGTAAAAAAATATTTGCTGTAGATAAAGATGGCATTAAATTTATAACAGAGACAAATTCTCAACTTATTGGAACACCTACAATTTGCAACTTAGATAATGATCCTGAATCTGAAATTCTTATTGCTGGTTATACAAATAATCAACAAAATTTATGGGTTTTAAATCATGATGGTACAACTTTATCAAGTTTTGATTTTACTTCAAATGAAAAAAATAAAAGTGGTTTCGCAGTGGCAGACTTTAATAATAATAATTTAGATGATTTAGTTTTTGGTACGGATTCTAAAAATCTATATCTTGTATATGATGATGGAACTATTGCTAGTGGTTTCCCATTTGAATCAGATGGTAGGTTTAGAGTTTCTCCAATTATAGTAGATTATTTAGACCAAAAGATTATTATTGCTCCATCAGAAAATAATACGGTTTATGCAATATCTGAAGAAGGCTCAGTTATTTTTGAAATTCCTTTTTCTAATAGAATATCAACTTCTCCAAGTATATTAAACTATAATAACATGCTCATTATATTTGTGGGTCTTAATGATGGGAGTGTTTATGGTTTTGATTTATCAGGTAATATTTTGTATCAATATTCTATTGATGGTGAGGTTGTTGGATCTATTGTTTTTTCTGATATGAACTATGACTCGTATCCTGATATAGTTGTTAGTAGTGATTTAGGAAAAATTTATTTATTTAATATTGATGGTGAAATATTTCAAAATTTTCCTATTATCTATGAATTCCCTAATTCATCTGCTCCATTAATTTATGATATTAATCAAGATTTGGATTTAGAAATTATAGGAGGAAGTAGTAATTTTCTTTATGCGATTGATTACAAGCTAAATGGCAACAATAATGAATACTGGTATTTGTATAAAGGAAATAATTTAAGAACTGGGTATTATGAATTTAACTGCTATGCTGGTGATTTAGATCAGAATAATATTATTAATATTCTCGATGTTATATCTATTGTTAATGTTATTATAAATGAATCAAACTTAGATAATTATGAGTTATGTCAAATTGATTTAAATAGTGATGGAAGTGTTAATATATTAGATGTTATTTTTATAACAAATATTATTTTAGAATTTTAATTATGAAGTATATAGTTTTTGGTTTTCTTTTTTTATTAAGTTGTACAGATAAACATTTTATTATTTATTCAATTCATGGCGAAAGGTTGAATAATAATGATGTTTATGATTCAGCTTCTGATAATTTTAATAAGTTCAATCTTTATTTTTCAAAAAATGATGTTGAAAATAAATTTGAAGAAGTTAATGTCATAGCGACAGATTATTTTCATTACGGGCAATTCTTTTTTGATAAAAATTTTATGGAAATGCTAGAGAATAGAACTAGTAATATAGGCGCAGATGCATTAATTTTTGAAAAAGAGAGAAAAGATTTCCCAAGCTATAATGAAAGGTATTTATACTTTACAGCGATAAAATATAAAAATTAATTTTAAAGGAATTTTAATATCATTAAATTAGAATTAAATAAAGGTGAAAAATATAGTATTTGCACATGCGGATTAACAAAAAAAATACCTTTTTGTGATAATCAGCATAGAGCTTTTAATAAAAAAAATAATTGTTCTTATAAATCATTAAAAATTACAAAAATTAATAATGATTCTTTATTAATAAATTGTAGCAATTGGAATGTTGAGAAGAAAAAAAAATAATATTAAAATTTTAATTAAGGGTGAGTTTATACCTGAGTTATCTAATGCTAACGATTCTTTGTTTTATTTTTCATATAAAGTGAATATTCATAATTGTGGACAACGTAAAGTTCAATTATTAAGTAGGCATTGGGATATAAAAGATGCTTTAGGAAGAAATAAAGTTGTTGATGGTGAAGGTGTGGTTGGAGAAAAACCATTTATAAATCCAGGGTCAAATTTTGAATATGAGAGTTACTGTCCTCTTGAAACTTCATTTGGGTATATGAAAGGTTTCTATATGATGAAAGATGAAAATGGAGATTGTTTTAAAATATCTATTCCAAATTTAGGATTAGTTTCACCAGATCAAATTAATTAAGAAGTTTATGGCAAAAAAAATATATTATTCAATGAATGATGTTCCTATTGGAACAGAAATGATAGTAAAAATAAATAATAAAAAAGTGGTTTTGGTTCAAATTTATAATTTCCCAACTACTTTTAAAACTAAAGATGAAAATGGGGTTGAGGAAAAATATTATACTTATGAGGTTGATATAGTCCATTGGCCCCCTGAATAAAGAAATGGTGGCTGTAGTTCAGCTGGTTAGAGCACCTGATTGTGGTTCAGGATGTCGTGGGTTCGAGTCCCATCAGCCACCCAACAATAATGCCTCTGTAGCTCAATTGGATAGAGCACTGGATTTCGGTTCCAGTTGTTGGGGGTTCAAGTCCTCCCGGGGGCACTAGAATAAAGGAAACATATGTTAAAAAATATTTCAAAATCTCATTTAAATACATTTAAAAAAGAATTTGATTCATGTAATCATTGTAAAACAACTATGAATACATTAACTCGTTCTAAATTAGAAGATGTAACCATGGATTGGGAAACCTACAGGAAACTTGATCATAATTATTCTGATATTGTGAAAAATGAAATGCCTAAAGTTACTAATCAAAAGGCTAGTGGAAGATGTTGGGGCTTTGCTGCATTAAATCTTATGAGAATAGATTTTTCAAAAAAATATAATTTATCTAATTTTGAATTCTCACAAAGTTATTTTATGTTTTTTGATAAATTAGAAAAATCAAATTACTTTTTAGAAAACATACTTTCTACATTAGATGAAGATTTTGATAGTAGAATTATTATGTACCTATTAGATAGTCCTATTCAAGATGGAGGGCAATGGGATATGTTTGTTAATTTGATGGAGAAATATGGTGTTGTTCCTCAGAGCGCTATGCCAGAATCTTTGCATACAAGTTCATCTAGATCAATGAATGTCCTAATAACAAGGACATTAAGAAAATTTGCTAGTATTTTAAGAGATGATTATAGCAGCGGTGTATCTTTAAAAGAATTAAGAAAACTAAAAGTTGAGATGATGTCAACTGTTTATAAATTGCTTTGTGACTTTATAGGTAAACCCCCAGAAAAATTTGATTGGCAAGTAAGAGATAAAAAGAAAAAATTTATATATCATAAGAATATTACACCGAATGATTTTTATAAAAAAATGGTTCCTTTTGATTTAAATGATAAAGTATGTTTAATTCATTGTCCAATGTCAAATAAAAAATTTAATAAATTATATACTGTTAAATATTTAGGGAATGTTGTTGAAGGACAGATTATAAAATACTTAAATGTCTCAATTGATAAAATGAAAAAAGCAGCAATTAAATCCATCAAAAATAACGAAGCTGTTTGGTTTGGTTGCGATGTAGGGAAAATGTTTCATAGAGATTTAGGTGTTATGGATAATAAATTATATGATTATGAGCTGTTTTTTGGTGTAGACTCAAATATGGATAAAGCAACGCGCTTAGAGTATGGTGATAGTCAAATGACGCATGCTATGTTGTTTACTGGTGTTGATGTGAAAAATAATAAATCAACCAAATGGAGAGTAGAAAATAGTTGGGGAAATAAAAGTGGAGATAAAGGTTACTTCTTAATGTCTGATAAATGGTTCGATGAGTATAATTATGAAGTCGTTGTTGATAAGAAATATTTAACAAAAGATATTTTGAAATTATTTAATCAAAAGCCTATTTCTTTAAATCCATGGGATCCTATGGGTGCTTTGGCCAAATAGTTTTTTTATCTGATTATTTTATTCATTAGGTCATCATAATTTTTAGCTACTATAGACCAATCATATTTTTCGGAGTATTTTTTTAATGATTTTCTTAACTTTGTTTTTAAAATCTCCTTTAATTTTATAAATAAATCGTTATCGTCTAAATAAAAATTTTCAGGATTTTTTTTATTATCAAATAATTCAGGATATGTTAATCTTTTTGGTAATAGGGGATATACATCACAATAAATAGCTTCTATAATACTAACGCCAAAAAATTCTTGATTTGTTGTCACTGGGATAATATCTGCTTTATTTATAAGTGTAGCATACTCAGAAAATGATTTGCAATATCCCATATGAATGATTTCATTAGAAAAATGACTTCTAGCTTTTGTAAATATTTTCATCTCTGTTTGAAATTCTTCACCTAATATGATTAGTTCAAATTTAATTCTTTCTTTTTTTAATTTTTTCAAACAATTAAAAAAATCATCAGGATTCTTATCATATTCCCACCTATGATTCCAAAGTATTATTGGAATTTTATTTTGTTTAGTATTTTTATAACAATCAAATTTTTTTAAATCTAATCCTAAATATGATACAATTGAGTTGTTGTCTATTATATCAACATTATATAAATCATTATTATCAGGAAATTGTTTTAGAAATTTTTTAAGTTCTTTAATGAAACTATTTTTATGAAAACTAGAATTAAACATAATCAAATCACTTCTTAATGCTGTTGAGTAGTTTATAAATCCATAGTGATGGTCTCTATTTTTTTCTTTATCCCTATCTTGTGTTGACCACGGGTACGTTATTTGATTTTCATGAAAAAAAGATACAATTGGAATTCCATTAACATTTGCGAATGATGTAAAAACTGGCAGATTCAACATATCTGTTACTAGGATTAAATCAGGTTTACCATTTTCTTTTATATAGTTATTAAACATTTTTGAAAGTGTAATTGCACCTCCATGCATTCTCCACTTCCAATAAATACCTTTTAAATAAATAATATGTATATTGTGTCTACTATAGTTTTTATACCCTAAAGCCCATTGTTTATGCGATCCAGTAAAAAATGGTTCGATTAATACAATATTCATTTTCAATTTTATTTGAGTAGTTTCTTAATGTCTTCTTTTCTTGGGAAATTATATGTTTTTAATTTTGAATAAACAGTTATTCCATCAATTTCAATTTCGAAAGCTCCTGACCTAGGGTGTTCTCTATTGCTTGATATATTAGAATTAGGAGATATCTTTTTTATTATCTTTGACACACGGTCAAATTCAGGTTCATAATTTCATTTTATGCAATATTCTATATGTATATTCATATTTATTTAATGATTTTCAAAGTTTCAAGAACAATATATATGGATGGTATAAATAAAATTAAACCAATAATTTTCATAAATAAATCTGTATCGTGATTTCCCGTTTTTAATAGAATTAATTTAATTCCAACTAAACTAAAAAAAACAGACAACATAAATAAGAAGAATTCTACCATCCTCCTAATATATTATTGATTTTTTATTAAACAAAATAATATTCAAGTAGGAACAAATTGAAATATTAAAAGTATACATTATAGTAAATCACAAATAAGAATAAAGGAGTAAAATCATGAAAGATAAGTTAATCGCTTTTTCAACTATAGGATTAATATTTGGATTATTTTTTTATTATAAAGTTGTTAATCCAGTAGATAATGTTGCTGATAATAAAAATCCAAAAATTGAAAATGTTATTATTGATATTAATGAAGATGAAATTATTAATTCAATAAATGAAGACATTTCTATTATATTTAAGGATGATGATTCAAATAGGGATTCAGAATGTAATTTATTAGAGAATGAAACTGATATTCTAGATTTTTCTAGTGCATTTAAGTACTACAGAACTTGCAATAATTCTGGAGATAATTTTACTTGGAAAGGTAATTCATATAGCACTTTGTTAAAAGTAGAAGATAAAGTTAATACTTTTAGTAATAACATTAAATCAGTTGATAAAGTCCATTTAAAGCTTCAAAATCAATTAATTGGGATGGATGTAAAATAATACATTCTTGATTTTTTATACTTTGGGCCCAAGTTTAAAAAATTTATTAAAACTACGTTGTAATTTTGAAATCAATTATTTAACTATTAGTAAGTAATTAAATTTAATATTAATATATATATATATAAATAATGTCAAATGATATAAACATAAATGATTTTGTAAAAAATTTACCAATTAAAAGCATAAGAGGTCTCTTGCCTCTATTTTTTATTGCTTTTTTAGTAATGGCTTCAGTTTATACTGTAGATGCTAATGAGAACGCAGTTGTATCAAGATTTGGAAAATACAATAGTACAGAAGGACCTGGCTTGCATTTTAAAATACCTTTAATTGATTCAGTCCAAAAGGTTAAAGTTGATTATCAATATAAGCAAGAATTTGGTTTTAGGACTTTACGTTCTGGAGTTAAAAGTCAGTTTTCTACAAGGGGTTATGAGGGCGAATCATGGATGCTTACTGGTGATTTAAAAATTGCTGAAGTAAAGTGGGTTGTTCAATATAAAATCAAAGATGCAAAGAATTATTTATTTAATGTGAAAAATGTAGAAAATACAATTTTTGATGTTTCTGAAGCAGCTGTAAGGATGATGATAGGTGATCGTTCTTTTATTGAAGTATTGCAATCAGAAAGAGAAGCCGTGGCAATTCAAGCTAGAAAATATATGCAAGATTTATTAGATAATTATGATTGCGGTATATCCATACAGCTTGTTCAATTACAAGGTGTTGTTCCACCTGAACCAGTATCTGATTCTTTTAATGAAGTCAATAGAGCAAAGCAAGAGCAAGAAACACTTATTAATGAAGCAAAACAAGCTTATAATCAAAAAATATTTTTAGTTGAAGGACAAGCTGAAAAAACCATAACGGAAGCTAATGGTTATGCAATAGAAAGAACTAACCAAGCTGAAGGTGATGTTGCTTTATTTGAATCTATTTTATTAGAATATAATAAAGCTCCACAAATCACAAGAGATAGACTTTACCTAGAGACAATGGAATATGTGTTATCAAATAATAAAAATAAAATTATAGTAGATAAAGATATTGAAAATCTTGTTCCGTTTCTTAATCAAAAGCTAAATGGAATGAAATAGTTGAATAAAAATTATTTAAATATCATAGGTGTTGTAGTTATCATAGTTTTAATGAACTCATTTTATATAGTTACTGAAAAAGAGCAAGCTATTAAGATTGAATTTGGAAGGCCTGTTGGTATCCCAATAATAGATGCAGGTTTGTATTTTAAAATTCCATTAATTCAAACAATAATTAAATTTGATAAAAGAATATTAGAATGGGATGGAATTGCTAATGAAATTCCAACTAAAGATAATAAGTATATATTAATTGATACTTTTGCTAGATGGAAAATTTCTGATGCTTTAGAATTTTACAAATCTGCAAAAAATGAAATGTTAGCACAATCACGATTAGATGATATAATTGATGGTGCAGTAAGAGATGAAATTTCAAATAGAAGTATGGGCGAAATAGTTCGTTCATCTAATAGAGAAATGATAATATATATTTCTGATGTAAAAGGTTCAGATGAAGCTTCTGATGATGATTACGAAACAGCTGGAGCAAGAAAAAATATTATTAAATCTATATTAAATAAAGTTAGCGCTAAACTTGAAGAATTGAATATGGGGATTGAGATTGTTGATGTTCAAATTAAAAGGGTCTCTTATAATAAACAAGTTCAAACAAAGTTATTTAATAGGATGGTATCTGAACAAAATATGATTGCAGAGAAATATAGAGCTCAAGGTGAGGGGAAAAAACAAGAAATCTTAGGAAAACAAATTCAAAAGGAAAAAGAGATAACATCAGGAGCTTATTTAAAATCACAAAAAATAAAAGGTACAGCTGATGCTAAAGCGACTGAGATTTATGCAAAAGCATATGGGCAATCGCCTGAACTATACAATTATTACAAAACACTTGAAACTTATAAGAAGACTTTAGATCCTTCAACTTATTTTATATTATCAACCGATAGTAAATATCTACATTTTTTAGAAAAATAAGTTTTTTTTTAAAAAAATCATAAAAAGTTAACTAAATCACATTAATTACTATTAATTTATCTTTATATTCTATGAGATAAAACAGGTTAAATGTGATAGCACGTATTTATATATCATTTGTATTAGTTATTTTAGCAATTATATCTAGCATAAATCCTATTTATGCTAGTGAAAGTTCATTTAATACATCTTTAACAAGAGATATTCCTATAGATTGGGACCAAGATGGGGATGGGCTTTTTGATAATATTTCTGATTATCAAAATAGTGGATCAATAACTTCAAGAATTTATTCTGGTGAACAAGATATAACATCAAGTGGTGATGCACTTGCTGCATTTGTTGATGGCGAGCAAAGAGGTTTTGTTCTTCCTTCAGAAGTTCCTCCTCCATTAGGTGGCGGATATGCATTTTTAATTTTAATTTATAGTAATGTTGCTTCAGGTGAAACAATAACATTTCAATTTTATGATGCAAGCGAAAATACGGTATATAATATTTTAGAGTCTTATGAATTTACTCCTGATATGATAGTAGGTGGTATCACATCTGTAGAGGTATTTAATCTAGGAGATCCTATTTCTGGTGGTGATGATTGTGCAAGTGATGTATATGACGGCAATGGTGATTGCTGTGAGTCTGGAATAGTTGATTGTGATGGGGTATGTGATGGTGACGCTATAGAGGATGAGTGCGGCGTGTGTGATGGCCCTGGTTTAGATTGTTATAGTCAATGTGGTGAGTATGTTCTAATAGGAAGTTACTGTTATAATCTTGATTTAACCTTTTTAGAATTAAATAATCAAGGTTTTACAGAATTTCCGCCTGAAATATTTAGTTTTACAAATTTAGAAAGTCTAACCTTAACCAATAATCAAATCACAGAGATCCCACCTGAATTATTTAGTTTGCAAAATTTATTTAGTATTAATTTATCAC
>TARA_B110001454_G_scaffold206509_1_pt1 | contig 15920 bp, 7 predicted proteins | sample TARA_B110001454 | Tara Oceans TARA_B110001454 (sample SAMEA4397004) | marine metagenome | biome: Polar Biome; feature: [MES] marine water layer (ENVO:01000295) within the mesopelagic zone...; material: water (ENVO:00002006), including particulate matter (ENVO:01000060) such as...... | reverse complement strand
CACGGGCCGCACCATTCCGCCCAGAAATCGACCACGATCAGCGCCGTGCGCGAGGGATCGACCACGTCACGCTTGAAATCCTCGACCGCCTTGCGGTCTGCCTCGCTCAACCCCAGCGTCGCCACGCCCTCGTCTCCCGATCTTCACTTTGCGGGCCACAAATGGGGCCTGAGCCCACGCCCGCTTCTGCCCGCTTATTTGGGGGCTGATCGCGCCGGGCGCAAGCACCCTCGACAATGTTTGCTGCTGAGTAAGAAAGGGGCTTGCCGGGCGCTCAGACCGATGCTAGGTGCGCCGCTCACCCGCCGGAACCGAGGCCCACGCCTCAGCAACCCGGCCGCCAGAGCGGGCGTAGCTCAGGGGTAGAGCACAACCTTGCCAAGGTTGGGGTCGAGGGTTCGAATCCCTTCGCCCGCTCCAGAATTTCCACCGAAAATCAACAAATTATCCAGGCATACTGCTCCGGAAATTTGCTTACATTGGCTCTGAAGGACTTCAATGTAAGCATTATGTAAGCAATTGAGATCCAACGATGGGCTATGCTGGCGTAGCTGCCAGAGCGCTCCTGTCGGAGCGAGATATTTCGAGTGCGCCATCACAACAGACATTTCCATCCAACAGTGTGATGCTTGGCGGCATCCGCAAGCCTGACGACACGGACTAACGAGCAATGCCGTTACATGCAGAGAGTGAGAGTCCTTCGGCTTTGCCGTGACGGGTTAGGGGCCAAGAGAAAGTCTCCCGGCCGCCCGTCGCGGAGAAGTTCCATGACCGATAGTGAGATACTGGATGGGCGCGCCGATGCGCGCGGCGGCTACAAGGTGGACGTAAACCGGGGCCAGAGGATTGGACGAGTGTCGTCCGAATGGTTTTCCCGGCCCGACGACGAGCGATTCCTATCGCTGGCTGACTTGTTCGCGTCGCTGAAGGGCCGCGCCGAACGCAGCCGGACGCGCACCGTCGAGAGCGCCGCGATCCGCGTCGAGGCGTCGCGCGACAACTCAGAATCCCTGACGCTCATGCTGCCCGGCTCCGACCTTCCTGTCGCGCCCACCCATTGGAGCTTCGGTCAACTGGCCTCACTGGTAGGCGCTCCAGCCGCCTATTTGCGCCAGCTGCCCGCCGCCCTTGCTGGTATCAACCTGCAATATGGCCTGACCGCGCATCGTACCGAGCAGGTGAAGACGCTGGAATCTCATGATGGTCGCGTCGAACTGCGCGCCGTTACTGGCCCGGACTATGGCCGTATCTACGACCATGAACTGGTGTCAGCGGTGCAACGCATTGCGGGGGATGGAACCGGCGATACCCGCTGGAAGGTACCCGGCGTGCTCGACTGGTCGACCGGCATCTATAATCCCCGTGTCGATGTGACCGCCGAAACAACAACGCTCTATGCGTCAGACAGAGACGTATTTCTGTTCCTTGTCGATGATCTTAATCCCATAGAAGCGGGCAAGCTGCCCGATGGCTCACCCGATCTCTTCTTTCGCGGTTTTTATTGCTGGAACTCGGAAGTTGGAGCCAAGACGCTGGGGTTGGCGAGCTTCTATCTGCGCGCAGTATGCCAGAACCGCAATCTGTGGGGCGTTGAGGATTTCGAGGAAATCGCGATCCGTCACAGCAAATATGCCGCCTCGCGCTTCGCCCATGAGGCTGCCCCTGCCCTTGCCCGCTTTGCCGATTCTTCGCCCCGTCCCTTCATCGAAGGTATCCGGACCGCGCGGGAACGCATTGTCGCGCGCTCCGACGAGGATCGCCGCGATTTCCTGCGCAAGTGCGGTTTCTCCAGGGCTGAGACCACGAAGATCATCGAGCGGGTGTTGGCGGAGGAAGGCCATCCCCCGGCCAGCATCTTCGATTTCGTGCAAGGCATCACCGCCGTCGCGCGCGACAAGTCCCAGCAGGACGCCCGCCTCGACATGGAGGGCAAGGCGAAGAAACTGATGGAGCGCGTGCATTAATCTGGCGGCGTTGCTTTTGCCCCTGCGATCTCACGGTGTCCCGCTTTCCTCATAGAGGAAGAGGGATGCCGTGTTTTCGTGACGGATTTGGGTCTCGAGAGAGTGGCTTTCGGGCATCCGTCGCGAAAGATGATGTCATGTCCAAATATGAAAAAATCCGTCTCGCTACCTCGCGGGACATCCCGTTCAACAAGCTTCTGCTGTCGCAGTCCAACGTCCGCCGCATCAAGGCGGGCGTGTCGATCGAGGATCTGGCCGAGGACATTGCCCGGCGTGGCCTGCTGCAGGGCCTAAGCGTGCGCCCAGTCCTCGCCGAGGACGGCTCTGAGACCGGCATGTTCGAAATCCCCGCCGGTGGCCGCCGCTTCCGCGCACTCGAGCTTCTCGCCAAGCAGAAGCGCTTTGCGCGCACCGCGCTGGTGCCATGCGTCGTACGCGAGGGCGGCATCGCCGAAGAGGACAGCCTTGCGGAAAATGTCCAGCGCGCGCCGCTCCATCCGCTCGACCAGTTCCGTGCGTTCCTAGCCTTGCGCGAAAAGGGCCAGTCGGAAGAGGAAATCGCCGCGACCTTCTTTGTTGCCGTATCGGTCGTCAAACAGCGCCTGAAGCTTGCCGCCGTCAGTCCCCGCCTTCTCGACATCTATGCTGAGGACGGTTTGACCCTCGATCAGCTGATGGCATTCACCGTCTCCGACAATCATGAGCGACAGGAGCAGGTGTTCGACAGCCTCACCCACTCCTATGACAAGCAGCCCCATGCGATCCGTCGCATGCTCACCGAACATGCGGTGCGGGCAAGTGACAAGCGCGCGCAGTTCGTACGGCTCGATGCTTACATTGAGGCGGGCGGCACCGTGACGCGTGACCTGTTCCAGTCTGACGATGGCGGCTGGCTGCAGGATATGCAGTTGCTCGACATGATGGTCGACGAGGGATTGCGCGAAGCGGGTGATGTGATCCTGGCTGAAGGGTGGAAATGGATCGAGGTCGCGCCCTCCTTTCCCTACGGCCATGCTTATGGCCTTCGGCAGCTGCGCGGGACTCAGCAGGCATTGAGCGATGACGAAGAGGCAGCCCGCGATGCCCTACAGGCCGAGCTGGACAGGTTGGAAGCGGACTATGCCGACGCCGACGACCTGCCCGAGGAAATCGACCATCGCCTCGCCGAGATCGAAACCGCCCTCGCCCAGTTCGATGCACGGCCCATGGTCTTCGAGGCTGATGAGATGGCACGAGCGGGTGCGTTTGTCAGCATCGATCACAATGGCATGTTGCGGGTCGAACGCGGTTATGTTCGGCCTGAAGATGAACTGCCGGCTGCGCACGATGACGATCAACCGGGCGAAATTGCTGCTGCAGACTATGATGCAGATGAGGGGGCATCGGCAACCAGCCCTCAGCCTGAGGAACCTGAGGAGGAGGATGGCCTGCGCCCCCTGCCCGATCGGCTAGTGGCGGAACTGACCGCGCACCGCACGATCGCGCTGCGCCACAGACTGGGCGAGCAGGTGGACGTTGCCTTCCTCGCCGCTACCCATGCGCTGGCGCTACGCTGCTTCTACCATTATGCGCTCGACAGCTGCGTTGAGATCGAGATGAAGAGCCTCGGTTTTGCGGCGCAGGCACCCGGGCTTGCCGACACAGCATCGGCAGTGGCACTCGATAGTCGTCATACCGATTGGGCCAACAGCCTGCCCAAAGAACCTGAGCGTCTCTGGGATGAGCTGGAAAGCTGGGACGAGGCGCGGACAAAGGCCCTGTTCGCGCATTGCGTGTCGCTCTCGGTCAATGCGGTGATCGAACCTTATAGCCGTAGACCCCGCGCCATCGCCCATGCCGATACGCTCGCGGTGGCCATTGGCCTCGATATGGTGGCAGCAGGATGGAAACCCACGGTCGACGGCTTCTTCGGACGCGTCACCAAGGCCCGCATCTTGCAGGCCGTTCGTGAGGGCTGCGGCGAAGCTCAGGCCGTGATGATCGAACATCTCAAAAAGGGCGATATGGCGACCCAGGCCGAAGCACTGTTGGCAGACAGCGGCTGGTTGCCCGAACCGCTGCGCACGTCAGGCGTAAGCCCCGCACATGTCGATCCGGTCGATATCGCCGATGGCAGTCATTCGGCGGTTGAAGATGATGGCGAGACGCTTGGTCATCCAGACGACGAGTATGACTACGCCATCGCGGCGGAGTGACGTTTGGGCGGGGCGGCTGCGGTCGCCCCGCTTTTTGCTGCCGCCCACATTATGGCGGTGGATGGGCAACCGTCCACCGCCATTTTTACGCTTGGGCCGCCCAACGCCGCCGATTTGCCGGGCGCTCGCATGCGTCCCTATTGTGAAGAGCGATCATGGACCACTATTCCGCCACCAATATCGCGCAACGCCTTGGCGCCCGGGCCGAAGCCGTATGCCGTCACTATCTTTCCAGCGGACGGCGCGAGGGACGCTATTGGCTGGTCGGCGACGTGCGCAATACACCGGGCGGCAGTCTCTATGTGCGCCTCGTCGACATGGACAAGGGAGCAGCGGGAAAATGGACCGATGCAGCAACCGGCGACCATGGGGATTTGCTCGATATCATTGCTGCGACCCAGGGCTGCCATACTTTTGCAGAAACGCTGGCTGAAGCCCGACGCTTTCTGAGCCTGCCATCTGACACTCTTGTCGGCCCCAGCCCACGGCGCTTCCGCCCGCCCAGGCGCACCGGTTCGCAAGCCGCCGTAAAACGCGTCATCCTTGGCTCGATCCCATTAGCCCAAAGCATTGCCGCCGACTATCTGCGTGCCCGCGGCATTTGCCATCTCGAGGGCTTCGACTCGCTGCGCTTTTATCCACAGCTCTATTATCGCATCTCCAAGGCGGACAAGTCCGGTACCGCCAAGAACTGGCCCGCCCTGATCGGCATCGTCACCGATCTCGACGGCAACAGCACCGGCGTCCACCGCACATGGATCGATCCAGCGACGCGCGCCAAGGCGCCGGTCGCCGATCCACGCCGGTCGATGGGACGCTTATTGGGTAACGCGATCCGCTTTGGGGTGCCGCACGAGGTAATGATCGTCGGCGAAGGCATCGAAACACTCCTCTCGTTGGCCCAGATCATGCCCGACATGCCGATGGCCGCTGCGACATCCTCCGCCCATCTCGCCGCCTTCCTATTTCCGCCGTTGCTTCGCCGCCTCTATATTGCGCAAGACAATGACGACGCTGGCAGGCTTGCAACCGCCAACTTGGCCGAACGAGCGAGGCAGCTCGATATCGAAGCAATACCACTGGTGCCGAGAGGTGACGATTTTAACGACGATCTGCTGGAAGATGGCGCTGATGCGCTGGCAGCTTTTGTTGGCCATCAACTCCGTAAAGTCGACCGCAGCCTGATCAGGGTAGCATCCCGTTGATGCCGATACGGGGCAGGCCCCGTCTGCCTTAGTGCTTCCGCCCCCCATGTCTCCCTTGCGCGGAGAGGCGCGCAGCGCGGCCTTCTTCAAGGGCGATCGAGAGGGCCGGAATGGACGGGACGGGCAAGGGTTATAAGGGCGCTTTTTTCCGCCGCCGGACACGCCCGGCTTTGCATCGCGAAGCAAAATAGCGCCCTTGCCGCCCTCCTCCGCTGACGCTTCAGCCGTCATCCCGCGTGCAATACGCGGGAACGCTTTGCTTGCCGGTGCCCGTCCCGTCCATCCGTCCAGAGTGATCGCCAGAAGGCCACGCGCAGTGCGCGGCCCATCCCCACAGGAGATCATGATGGCGACCGACGATGATAGCGACAACCAGGCATCTCATACCTCCCATCTGCTCGATGAGCTGGCCCTCTATGGCTACCGCCCCTTTTCTGATGAAGCCGATCCACGACCTTTACCGGAAGAGCGCATGGTCACCGGTGCCATCGCCGATATGTTCGACGCTTTGATTTCCACCATGCTCGACACCAGGCTGGAGCCTGATCTCGAAGATCTGTGCTGGTCGCTCACCAACCTGTTCCACCGTGCCGGCACTCAGCTACAGCGCCAGCTTGACGACAATGAAGACGCCCAGAGGCAATCCCAACGGGAGCAGGACGGTTCGGAAGTCCGCTCAGTCGAACTCGAACGCCTGTTGCGCGAAGGAACGGGCCTCATCGAACGCCGCAACGTTCTAGAACACATGCGCGACACCGCCGCCGACCAGTTCGAAACCCATTTCCGCAAGAGCTGGGCGCCACGCAGCGGATCGCTGATCAATCACCGCACCCTCACCGCCTCGATGATCGACAGCCGGGACTTTGTAGCCGCCAAGCGCAAGGCCGAGATCGACCCCTTGCTCCCCACGGGAACGAAGATCGCATTCACCTCAGGTCCCGATTATCAGGACCACAATCGCATTTGGGCGATCCTCGACAAGGTTCACACCAAATATCCCGACATGGTCCTGATCCATGGCGGCAATCCCACCGGCGGCGAACATATCGCAGCGCTTTGGGCCAAGACACGTAAGGTCACCCCTATAGCGTTTCGGCCCGACTGGAACCGGTTCAAGAAGGCCGCCCCCTTCCGCCGCAACGACCAGATGCTCGACACCCTGCCCAAAGCCGTGATCGCCTGCCCCGGAAATGGCATCAACGCCAACCTCGTCGACAAGGCCCGCAAGATGGGTATCACTGTGTGGAAGGTGGAAAAGGAGACATGATGGGGAATGAGCCCTGATATCACTGATAGGGCAAATTATTTTCGCAGAATTGCGCGGCTTTGAATGACCGCTGGGTTCGACGATCCGGAACGGCGGCTTAGGAAACGCGAAAGGTGATAAGCTGCCATTCTAGCCCAATTTGAATTCATCAGTTCCGTGCACCCGCGTCTATCCAAAGTATCGGCGATACTGCTATTTGTCTCAGATGCGTTTCCTTTCTGATGGTCCAATAATCCCCTCTCACCTGCTGACACAGCGAAACGAGGGTAATGTCATCTTCTTTTGCGGGGCGGGGATTTCCCGGCGCGCCGGACTTCCTGATTTCGGTGGGCTGACAAAGAAGGTTGTGGAGAAGCTGGGCGCAGAAAAGGCGCTCGCCGCAATGGAGCGCGGAGATAGTTCGGATCGCGTATTTAGTCTTCTGGTTCGCGAGTTTGGCCAGTCCGAGATTGATCGAGAAATTTATTCTGCACTGAAAGCCGCCAGAAAGCCCGACCTCTCCTGCCATCAGACGATTCTTGATCTTTCCAGAGGTGTGGAAGGTCGCCCACAGCTAGTCACCACGAACTTCGATCTTCTTTTCGAGGCTGTCGAAAAGCGCATTTCACGGGTTGTCCCTCCGGCCTTACCTGACCTGTCGCTACAGCAAGCCATAGACGGGGTGGTTTACCTGCATGGCCGTCTTCGCAAGCCAGAAGTAGGTGTGGCCTCCGGCTACGTTATCAGCAGCGCGGACTTTGGTCGGGCGTACTTGTCCGAAGGTTGGGCAACCCGCTTCGTGAAGGCTCTTCGCGAACGATATACGATCGTTCTACTGGGCTATCGAGCGGAAGACCCGCCAATGCGCTATCTACTGGAAGGCCTGAATGCTGCGGATGGTGTCAGCTACAATTCTCCGATCTATGCATTTACCCAAGGCGACGAGGGTGATGCGGAAGAGGAATGGCAGGATCGAGGCGTAACCCCGATCTGCTATGGGAAAAGCGACGATCATGCCGCGCTGTGGGACACACTTTCAGCGTGGGCGGATGCGGTGCAAAATCCCGAAGAATGGGCTGGCAAGGTAATTGGCATAGCCCAAAAGCGCCCCATTGAGGTCACCCCGCATGAGCGTGGGCAAGTTGTGGAACTGGTTAGCAGCAAACACGGTGCGAAGCGCTTTGCTGACGCAAAGCCAGCTCCCTCTGCGGAATGGATGTGCGTCTTTGACCCCAATGTCCGCTATGGCGAACCAAGGAAGCGGTCATGGAACGATGAAGAGGAAATCGACCCGCTCGGCGTCTTTGGCTTGGATGATGATCCGCCTCGCCCTCCCAAGGAGGCCAATGGCCAGCGGACCATTCCCGGCTTCAACCCGCTTAATTGGAAGCACGGCGATGCCAGCTTCCCTGAAAGGACTGGGCTGAGAGGATGGAATTCGCAATGGGCAAACCCGCTGCCAGAACGCCTTCATCACATTGCTAGGTGGTTCGGTGACGTGATGCATGAACCCGTCGCGGTTTGGTGGGCGGCGGGCTGGAAGCAGCTCAACCCGAATATGCTGTGGTTCGTCGTTAGGCGGCTAGATCGCCGCGAAGGCGACATACCGCAAGAGGCGGTCACCTTCTGGCGTCTCTATCTCGAAAGCTGCGATCACGGCGGCAATTCTGATCGCGAGTATGGCTGGTTCGAATTTCGGTCAATGGTTGGCAAGGAGGGCTGGTCAGGCGCTGCATTGCGGTTCTTTGAGCGTGTTTCCCAGCCTCGCGTTGAGTTCAGTCGGGACAGCTACGGACGTAGCTATCCCGTCGAGGGAAGCTGGGAAGATTTGCCTCTCAGGCGACTGGTTGAGGCCAAGGTCAGAGTTCTGGATCGGCACAACGAAAAGCTAGATATTCCTGACGAACAACTGGCTACGGTCATTGCTGTCGTACGACGCAGCTTGCTCGCTGCGTCCTCACTTCTCGACGAGATAGGCACATTATGGTGGGACATGCCGACCCTGCACCCCACCGGGGAACGAGGGGAGTCTTTCCATGGGCGAAAGACGCTGTATTTCCTGTGGCTCCGAGACCTGTTTGATCGGCTCGTCAAGCTTGATCCTGAGGGCGCTGCACTCGAAGCGAGGCAATGGCCCATCAATGACGGCTACTTCTTCGGGAAGCTGTCCATTTATGCGGCTATGTTTCCCGGCGTGGTGTCCGCAAGCCAAGCCACTGCGCTTCTATCAGAATTGAACGATAAGATTTTCTGGGAGCCTCGCTGCCAGAGGGAACTTCTCTTCACGCTGCGAGCGCGCTGGCCCGATTTCACTAGCAGGCAGCGCCGAGCAATAGAGCGGAGAATCGTCAAAGGCCCGACAAGGTGGGAGGAGGAGAAAGCTTCTGACTTCCGGCGGCGCAGAGCCGTGTATGCCGCTGAAAGGCTTGCATGGCTGGAAATGAATGGCTGCCCGTTGACGCATGCGACGGCGAAAAAGCTTGAGACGTTGAAAGGCGTCGATCCCAATTGGTCGGACGATTGGGCAGGCAATGCAGACCGCTCGCTCGACTCTCGTGGTGGTATGGTCGAGCGAATTACCGATACACGCGGGATTGAATCAGCCCCCATTGGCAAGATTCTTGATCAGGCTCGAAGCAAGACCGAGAGCCGTCACGGTGAACTGCGGGACTTCCGCCCGTTTGAGGGTCTTGTTGCTGCCCAGCCTTTTCGCGCGTTAGCGGCACTGCGCTTCGCACTGCGGAATGGGGATGTTCCAACTGGCTTCTGGGAAGCGCTGCTGTCAAACTGGCCTGAAGCGACATCTTTAAGGCTGCGTTGGCTCCTCGCCTATACAGTCTCTAACCTGCCAGCGGACGCGCTGAAAGCGCTGAGATATTATGTCCCAAGATGGTTTCAAAAGCACTTGGGAGCCTTAGCCGAAGGAGATCGCCCTCGCGCGTTAGCCATTTTGGATCGGGTCATAGCAATCTATGTCTCGATGACACGTGAACTGATCAAGAGTGGCGTAGGACATGCAACGGTCGGAGGTGTGGTCCAGGATCGCTCTGAGGTGTCTGTCAGTAAGGCAATCAACAGTCCGGTTGGTGTTCTAGCCGAGGCGCTTTGGAATCTAATGCCTGGCACGGCGTCTGAGAAAGGGCCGATGCCCGTTGGCGTTGGTGAACGCTTCGAAACCCTCTTTAGTGCTAGTGGCGATGGTGGCGGACATGCCGCCTGCGTCGTAGCAGGACACTTTACATGGCTCGATCATTGGTTCTCGGAATGGACAGACTGCGCTGTGCGGCCATTGTTTGCGCTTGACCATCCGCTGTCAGAAGCAGTCTGGCATGGCTATGCGGCTAGCCCCGGATGGCCGACAACTAATACGCTGCGGATCATGTGTCCCTCGCTGGTGGCGCTACTCAAGGGCGAAGCTGCTTGGGAGTTGGATGAATCTGACAAGCGCTACTGGATCCAGAAGATGGTGGTACTCACCAGACCTGAGAATGATGGTGGTCCCTTGATCTCGTTCAGACAAGCACGCGAAGTGTTGATTGCTCTGGATGATAAGGGGCGGGGTGACGCTCTGTGGATGCTAGGAAATATCGCATCTGAACAGGGAACATGGGCCTCGTTCATAAAGCCCTTCATCGAACAAGCTTGGCCACGTCAGGTAAAATACCGGACTGAAAGCGCATCTCGCAGCTTTGCACATTTGATCGAAAAGTCTGGCGACAATTTCCCGGATGCCGTTCGGACACTATTGGGCCTGCTTCGGCCCGTGGCGCATCTCGACATGATAACCTACCGTCTGTCCAAAGAGCCGGAAGAAGGCACCAACGACTTTGCCCAGAGGTTTCCGGCAGAGACGCTGCAACTGCTTGATGCGTTGGTCGCCGACGACAGGTCACAAATGCCGTATGAATTGGGCAAGGCCTTGGAGGTCATAGCAGAAGCTAACCCAGCGTTGCGACGCTCACGGGAATGGCGACGCCTATCTGATCTGACTGTTTAAATCCATTTGAGTCGAAGGGCGGTTGAACGCCCCGGCATTGCCGAAGGCTCCAACTCTTGAGTAGATCGAGCCCTTACCTGAACAAAGGCAGGTAATAGGGCAGCCGCAATCTGATGTTAATGACCGGAATGTCAGCGGCTCCGCCCGCTGTGCTGGCCGCTCACGAAGATGGCGGCTTCCGACCAGTTCAGGTCATTCTCGGTTCTCGCGCTGAACGGCCGTTTGCGCTGAAACCTGCCAGAGAGTGACGCAAAAGGTACGTTCTGGCCATATCCAGCGTCACAGACGACAGACATGGCTCGGCGGACTAAAGAAGGCTAAGTTGCTGGGGTTGCTCGTTGAGCGAGGTGCGAAACAGGTTCTGTTTCGTTGCTGCATTTCTGAAGAGGCGGTAGGTCGAGATATTCGGGCGGTCCTTGACGAACTCGGCCAACCGCCGCTCAGCCTCAGGGATTAGAGGACTGACTTGGTCGAAATCAAAGATATCGACGTTGGCGCGGTCCGCGAGTTTTCTGACTGCGAAGGCCAGATGATATAACCCCTCGACGATCCAAGCAGATTCGATTTCCTGCTCCGCGACCAGCCTTGATGCCCGACGCGCTTCCTGTAGCTTGGCGCGGCGATGCTTCTCGATCTCGGTATAGAGGCTCCATACCGCTATCACGCGCTTCGCATCCATCTCCGAAGGATCAAAGACCAGCGGGAAATATTCTCCGAATATTCGATCCGAAGCCGTCTTCGCCTTGTCAGGTTCCGCGCGGACGTAGGCTAACCAGACCTGCCCGAGCTTCAGGGCATCTATGCGTCTGCTTTCATCGATCTTGGAATGCTGGTCGCGCTTTCGATCTAGATGCCACCCGTGATTCAGCAGCGACGCCTCGAGGCGGACGAGTACGGGATCGTTCGATCTCAGGTCGCGGCTTCGTATCGGCGTCTGGCTGTTCGTTGCCTCGGCAACCTTCGCATAGAGGCTCCTGTCCTGCGTCTCAATAATGCGGACGAGAAGCCGAACGCGCTGCACGGAAGCGAAGCTGGTTCGCGATGCCTGGAAGAGCGCGTGCGAGGTCTGGCCACCGTTCACCACCTGAGGGTTCAGGAGGCGCAGTGGCGCATTCTTGAAGCCAGGCTGATAACTGAACCGTTCGCACACAATCGTAATGCCGTTGTTGAAATACCAAAACATGCCGGCTTCGTTGGACACGGCGGTATCGTAGATGCGCCGGTTTATGTCATTCTGTTCACCAAGGTAGACGCGGACATTCTCCTCGAACAGATCGGGGTCGAGCTGCGTCGGCTTAGTGGGATCTGTCAGCGCCGCGATAAATTCGTCGCCGCAGACCGTCCCGATGACAGCCCGCACGTTGCCGTCCGTGCGCTCGTATACCTGTTCCTCCACGATCCGGAGGTGGATCTCTCGCTCTGTTGCTGTCCGGTGCGAGACCGTGTCAGATAGGGAATCGAGATCGGCCTCGTGAAGCTGGAAGAACTTGAACCGGGCAAGCGATGATTCAAAGCGAGCCTTGTGGTCGGGGATAAGCCGCTCCCCATTGGAGCAAAGGTGGACTTCGACCTGGCAGGCCCCCGAGTTCACGAAGTCCCAGATGTCCAACACCTTCTGCCGCAGCAGCGGATTGCATGTGTCGAGAAAGCCGTCGACCTGTCCGAAGCAATCCCCGATGAAGGCAAGGAGTTTGTCAATCTCAGTCGACGGGAAGTTGCGGTTGCTGCCGTTGAATTTGCTGTGGCACTTGAACTGGAAGAGGTGGATTACGCGGCGCCCGAAGCGTTCGTCGAGATAGACCGCGTCAACGCCCCTGTCCTCCCCTCCATCGGTGATCGAGCCCCTCGCCTCATCGAAGTCGATGCGTAGTAGAGATGTCACGCAGAGGAGGGAGAACGCTTCCCGCCGGGTTTCGAGATTGAGAGTCTTCTCAATCTGAGCGGCAGCCGCGTCTACGTTTCCCCAGTCAAGAAGTGTTGCCATGCAATACTCCTTGCCCGGTCGCTCCTTCTGTTTCAACCTTTCCGCCGATGTGGGCCGCCTCCACTGCATGGGAGCGCAAGTCGCCAAGCATCAAGCACCGGCGGCCCGGACCGAATTGAGGCAATGTCTAATAACCGTCGGCGAGGAGGGCGCGATAGGTGTCGACAAAGCTGCGCCGCAAATAGAAGCGCAGATAGGCCGACGCCACCGTCGTTTCGAATTTCGCCTGATCGCCGAAATTCACTTTGTTCAAGATATCCGCGGCTGGAGAATTTTCGGAGTGATGGTCACTGTATTTGACGAGATCGGTGAAGCGGAAGCCCAACCGCGAGAGTTCGTCATACACTGAAATGAGATCCGCGGGATCGAGCGGTCTATCATCGGTGACGATGCCGCCTACCAGATCGTGGAAGCGTGCACTTTTGGGGTCCTGCAGGGCTTCGCCCAAGATGGCGTCCCAAACGATATCGAGTTCCTCATAGTCGGAGTAACTCCTGTGAACCTCGCTACCTCGGCTTTGTTCACTGCGCAACGATTGCAATGCCGGCACAAATTCCTTGTACAGCGCGAAATAAGCAAGGCTGACCCCGGACTCGATCGCAAAAGCGATCGTTTCCAACGAGGTTTCGGCCGTCTCCTTCGGGCCGCCCAGAATGAAATACGCTTTGCTGTGGATGCCAGCGTCTCGCAACCGGCTAAACAAGGCAGTGAACTCGGCGTTGGTTGCTGACTTGCCCACCTTCAACTTGCGCCGCTTCGTCTCATTTCCATGTTCGATTCCGAAGGCCAGCATCCGGCAGCCACTTGTCGCAAGCTGACCAATGAAATTGGGAAACGCAGCTTCATAGTGAAGGAAATCCTCGACTCGGAAGATTCCGCGCCAGCCGAACCCGATCGGGGCCGCTGCCCTAACTTCGGAGAGCACGGACAGGAATTTTTCCGCCCAGTCGACCGCCTGCGCCCAGGCAACGCGCTGTTCGTTAAGCGTGGCGATTTGGGGCAATAGATTATCGTCGACAAATTGAATCCGCAGATCTGGATGGCGCCGCGCGAGTTCCTTCAATTCCTGTTCGACAGACTCCAAAGGACGGCGGCGCTCGCCTCCCGATTGCTGGACTCGCTCGGTGCAAAAGCTGCAGCTCCAGTTGCAGCCACGTGACATGACGACATGCGCTTCGACCGCGGTGCCGTTGATCGCCCGAGTCCGCTGCGGCTCATATTCGCCCGCGTGCGTCGAAAATATACGCCGATCGAGGAAAACGGGCTCCAGCCACGACGATGGGGTAATGGTGGCGGCCGGGTTGGTGATCAGCGATTGGCCCGTCCGAATGATGAGGTCGCTCCGTTCGTTCGGCACGATCCCAGCGGGAACGTCTCGCTGACCTTGTCCGAAGTTGGCAACAAGGGTGGCAAAATTGGCGCCAGCCTTAGTGTGAATCTCGAAATCCCAGCATCTGCTTTCCTCGTCGCCCACGGCAGCGTTGCGAAATGAACGCGCATTGACCGCGGGCCCCCCCACAACGATCGCCGGCGGATCGGGAAGCGCCTTGATCGCGGTCGCGATCGAGAGAACCGACCGCATGGTGGGAAGGACGACGTTGAAACCAACCCAATCGAAATTTTGTGCATCCCCGATGATCCTGTCGCGAATCGCAGGCGCGCGATGGCAATCCGCCAGATAGACGTCATGGCCTGCGGCAAGCAGTTCGCTTCCGATCATTCCCAGTCCGAGAGGAGGAGTGGAGGTGCTTGAGACGTCCCGAGTATATGCTGTGGGCGAAATCGGCGGCAAGACCAACAGGACGCGCTGAACATGTTCACGCAGCTTGCGCGCATTTATCTGGACTTCGGGGTGAAGGTTCGCGAACAGCCAAGGGCTATCGTTGGCGAGCGGCGGACCGATCAAGGTCCGGGCGACCGGGAAATCGCTGGCAAAAAAGCGATCTGCGACGCTGAACAATACGGGTGTCGCGTGTTCGCGGTGGAAGCGAATGAGGAATTCACGCTGCATCCACGGGTGGAAATCGCCAGTTTCGACCGCCTTGTCGACGATGGCGCCAAGGCGCGCTTTGAGCTGGCTGGGCGTCTCCGCCAGCACGCCCAGACGGCTTGCATTGAAGAGGCGTTCGCGCAGCGTTGGCGAGAAGGCGAGGTCTATCGCTGCCCAGCGAAGCGCTTCTTCTTCGTCGCCGGCCAGCGCTTCGATAAGCGCGACAAGACGCCGCGGATGGACCGACGCCGCCAGCAATGCCGCGCGAAGCAGTTTGTCCCCGCGCCACGTTGGGGCTGGTATCTGCTGATTATGTTCTTGCCATGCCGCGAAAAGTTGCTCGATCCCCCGGCCATGCATCTTGGCGTCGATACTCGCTAGAGCAAGCGCAGTCGGCGCGAGTTCGTCGGCGCTCGCGAGAAGGTCGTTGAGATCGAATGCGTTCTCTTGGACCTTAGCGCATTGTTCCTGCTCCTTTACGTAGGCGGGGCAAGCCACGGGATCGAGATCGATGACTGGCGAGAGTTCGGGAACTGCCGCTTCGAGGCGGGCAAGACGGATCTGCAGCGCGTCATCGGTGACGGCTTGGCGAGATATTTCCGCGAAGAAATCAACGGCGACCTGCCGCGACATATCGTCAAACTTGTCGGCATATTTGGTGGCATAATGCAGGAGTTCGCGGCCGAGGAAGCCGTCGCCGCGAATTTCGCGCATCATCGGATCCGGGATGCTCTCGAGAAAACCCTTGAACGTTGTCTCGATACTCGAAGCGGCGGCCATATAGCGCCACGCGACGTCGAAACGGCCTGAGCAACGAAGGTCTGCCGTCATCAGCAGGTCAGCCTCATAGGCATCCAAGATACCTTTGGCGATCGCCGCCAATTGCGTTCGCGCGCTGTCGAGACTGGCGTAGGTCGGTTCCTTGCCGAGATCGCTGAGATAATTAAGGGCAGTGCAGCTGACGCTCCATTCGCTTAACGCTTTGCCACGGGTGGCAAAGTCGAGTGCCTTTGCGACTTCGCGGGCCTGCTCGTTGCCTTCCGTACGATGACGGGCGAGCGCAGCGCGCCCTTGATATTGCCGGGTCCTCCAGTTGGCTGAGCCCGACCGCGCGAGACCGAGCGGGCTTGCGACATTGCGGGCGGCTTCGTCCCACGAGAAATGTTCTTCAAGATAATCTGCCAGTTGGCGAGCATGCGACAGGCTTCTCTCATAATTGCTCGCCAGCCTCTCGATCTCCTTGGCAAGATCGTCGATATCTGCCTCGGAATTCCCGAGCCTGATCATCCTTACGGATTCGCGGGGCAGGTTGTGTTCGAGTTGGAAGCGCTGTTCGAGA
>TARA_B110001454_G_scaffold165700_1_pt1 | contig 15985 bp, 22 predicted proteins | sample TARA_B110001454 | Tara Oceans TARA_B110001454 (sample SAMEA4397004) | marine metagenome | biome: Polar Biome; feature: [MES] marine water layer (ENVO:01000295) within the mesopelagic zone...; material: water (ENVO:00002006), including particulate matter (ENVO:01000060) such... | reverse complement strand
TTTCAAATACTTTCTTTCTATCAGCGTATTGTTCAATGAATGTATTAATTTTTTCTGGCATATCATAATTTAGGAATGCTATTTCTTCAATATGATATGGGTTTGGTTTTAAATAAATCCATTTAACTTTAGTACCATTAGTAATTAGTTCATGTTTTTTATCTAATTTCCAAAATCTAAGTAAATCGTTATATCTAATAGCTGCTTTAACTGCTGCAGGTGCACCTAATTTTCTACCAATTTTATTTTCTACATGGTTAAATGTAGACAACATTTCCCCTACTCTAGCTGGTTTCCCTTGGTGTTTACCTATTTGTTTAACTGAAGTTGGGTTGCCTAAATCAGTTAATGGTATAGTTCCATCTAATACTTGTTTTTTAAATACCTTTACTCTAGAGTCTATATCATCTTGTGTTTCACCTTTTAAAACGTCTACTAAAACATCATTAAAGAATTTACCTAGTAAAGGTGGAAAATTTGACTTTTGAAACTCTAGACCTTTAATGTCTAATGTTTCATTTACAACACCTTCTTGTTTAGTAATCCACTGTGCATATCTTCTAGTTGCTCTAAAATAAGCTGATCTAATTACACATTCGGTTTTCATTTCTAGCCAATGTGGTTTATCAAACCATTCAAATTGGTTAATGTTGAAAACATCTTTAGCTACATTATCATAGTGGTTTGTAATAATATCTTGATATTCCAGTGCTATTTTTTCTAGCTCAGTATCCTTTTCTATATCAGACATTTCATCAAAATTAGGAAATCTATGTCTTAATAAAGGTTCAGCATGAAAATAATTACTATCTGTGTCTACATAAGCACAATAGTTAGTATCTTCAACATCGCATATCCACCATGGTGTGTCTTCTAAGTGCTTCATTCCCAATCTTCGTTTCTATGAGGTTTAGCTGGGGCTTCATATTCGCCCTTACTATTTCTAGTGTAGTCTTTTAAATCCTTTAAAATTTGAAATTTTTTACCTTGTATAGTAATAGTCCCTCCTTGTTGAAGCATTTTTCTAAAACGTCCTTCTTCATTTTCATTGAAATCTTTAGATATTTCTATTATTTCATCTTTTGACATTTTTACTCTATTTAAAAGTATAACATGCTCTTTTCTAATTGATTGTTTACTTAACATTTTTTATTTCTTTATTCATTTTTTTATTTGCTATTAAAGCTGATTCTTGAATTATTCTTTGTCCTGAAAGCGTTATAGCTTTTGATAGATTAACGTTACCATATCTAAAACTAGGTAATGCTGTTGCACCATATAAACTATTTAATAAAATTTTCATTGTATATTGTAGTAAATGATATTTAGCTCCTGCTTCTTTATCTCCAGCTTGGTATGCTTTTTTCATTTTGCCCTTGTATAGTACCCTTTCACCAAACCATTTAGCTAATATTGTAGATAGTACTGATTGTCTATTTGTAGCAAACATTGTTCCATTTGCTGATACTGTAAATTTATTGGATTCAATAAAATTAATAAGGTTTGATATAGTTACCTCAGCACTTTTACCTTTACTGTTTTTAATAATCATAGTATCTTTTGGGTCCTTAGATTTTAAATCATTTAATCCTAACCTATTATTTCTATCATCAGCATTTATTATTCTCCCCTTTAATGTTTCTTTACCAATATTAAGAGACATAATGATAGATGGGTATAGTGATGTTAAATCTTCATCGAACATATAGTTATATATTCCGGCTTTAGGACAAAATAAATAACCCCCAGCATAACCCTTTTCTGATTTTGTTGTTTTATCTTTTGCAGGTGGGATTATATTTTGGGATAATAAGTAAGCTGAAATAGCACCATCTTGAGTATTAGTATTGGCATATACTTCACCATAATTATGTTTACCCTTATGTGACAGGTTTTTAGATAAAGCTAAATATTCTAATTTTTTATCTAGTTCAACTAGTATTTCAACATCAACAAAGTTATATTGGATAAATTTATTTATATCGCTTTCAAATAATGAATCTAAATTGCCTTCATATTCAACCTTATTTATGCCAACATATTTCTCTCCAATAGCATCTAATTTCCATGATGGTTCATCTTTCCAACTGAATTTCTTATGTAATCTTATATAGTCTAAAGATTCAACACCTGCTATCTGAATGTATTGGTCTTTATACCAAGGTGTTTCTCTAACATAACCAATGGGAGATAAATGCTTAGCCCAATCTTCACCTAATACATTACACATTCTGTAGTATAAGTAAGGTATATCGAAATAATCGCTGTTGTACCCTACTATAATATCAGGGTCAATTTCTCTAAATTTTTCTAAGAATTTAGCTAGTAAATCGCTTTCGGTTTTGCAAGGTGTAATTTCTTTGTTTCTTGCTTTAGTATGTTCTAGTTGGTTTTTAGTATCTAAAATTAATATGCCCCATTCATCTACTTGTTTATCATACCAGGCTATTGAAGTTACTTTCTTAGGTGCACTTTGGATGTATTCAGGTGTTAAAGCATCACCCATTTCAGTTTCAATATCAAAAAATAATTCTCTATGTGTAGTAGAAGGTTCATCATTGGTACCGTATTTTTCAACTAGGAATTTTTGATATGCCTTCATATCATGAAAATGGAGTCCTGAATCTTCAGGACCCCATTTACTAGTCTTTCTTAGTGGTTCGCCATTTAAACCTATGTAATCAGCATCTGCTTCACTGCATTCTTTATAGGCAAAATTTGTCCATTCAACTTTTTCGTATCCTTCGTCTGTCCAAAGGTGGATTAAGTGTTTATTGTTTCCTATTCTTCGTGCAAATGCTTTTTTATACATTCTCTAATTCCTCTTTAGTGAAAAATTGTTTTAAATTTGGTCTAAAGTAATTTATTGATTTCATTACCTTTCTGTCTCTTGTTCTGTATACAACATAATAATCACCTACTTTCTCAGAATGGCATCCCTCACCTTGTTCCTTAGCTCTTTGAGTGACAGTTTGTGCTGCTTCTTCTTCAGTTTTGCAAGACTTAGACATATTTGACGCCTGGACTTCTTGATACGCTGGCCAAATCTTATCTTTAAGGCCATGTAACATAGTGGCATTCCCCAAGGTAACATAAGCAATATCGCAAATAGCATCCAAAATTTCCACGATGTCTCCGTTTTTGCAAGCTTCTTGATATTCTGTGATTTCTTCGATACAAAAGTCGTAGACGAAATCCGTTTCTTTCTTTTCTGGGATTGTTGGGACATAGTTGTTTGGTTTACCAAATGTGGCGTTAAATATTTCTACTTCATTTACAAATTGAACTCCTGGAGGTGCGTCTGTTTCATTCATCATTTCCTCAAGTTCTTCACCTGTTAGTTCTTTATAGTAAGGATTTTTTTCTCCTGTTTGAGGGTCATACTTAGGAATATAATGTGCATCCTTAGTTTGTCTCAGTTCATTTAGTGTTCTTTTTTTACCCATTGTTTATATATTATGCCCTCCGTTATTAATTTTTAAACTATCAAAAAATTCTTTACGTGCTAAATTATCATTTTCTCTGAATACACCATTTGCTTTAGTTGTAACCATTGCTGCTCCTTGATGTTTAACTCCTCTACATGAAACACAATTATGTGTTCCTACTATAGTAACAATAACACCTTTATTACCTTCTGTAATCTTATCTACAGCATTGTGTATTGCTGATGTTAATTGTTCTTGTATTGCTCCTCTTCTACTAAATAATTCAACTATTCTGTTTAGTTTTGATAATCCAATTACTTGTCCTTTATCTCCTGCAATGTAGCCAATATGAACTACACCTCCTATTGTTTGGTGGTGATGTGAACACATAGATGTTAAAGGAATATTTCTTTCTATAATAATACCATCATAACCATCAGATGGAAATGAAGTTATGGGAGACATTTGATTATATCTACCTGCCCATAAATCGTTTACATATGCTTTAGCTACTCTGTGTGGAGTTTCCATTGAATTTGGATCGTTTCTCCAATCACATTTTAGGGCATCTAAAAACTTACCATAAGCTTTAGTTGCTTCTTGTATCATGTCATTTTTTTGGTAATCATCTAAAGGGAAACCAGGAGCAACTCCATTAGCAAAACCTTCTTGTACCACTTCTAATTCCTCGTGGATTTTTCTTCGTTTGTTCTCCATAACTAATTTTTACGTGAATATAATGAAAATAGTTGACTTATCCAACCTTTACTTTGTAATCCTGTATTGTTTTTGAATCTTCTCTTTCCCATGGGTACTGTATCCAATTACTATTACTCCATCTTTTAGACCATAAAGTAGGCTCAAAACATGATGTGTGGGGTTTGTAATGCAAAACAGCTGAATCTAAATTAAAAGGTTCATTATATAATGTTTGGTATTTTTCTACTATTTGTTTAAGCGTTTCCCCACTATCACAAATATCATCTATAATTAAAGTATTAGGTGTAATATTTCCTTTAACCATTGGAATCCCTAATATATGAGATACCATTACCGCAGGAATTAATCCTCCTCTTTGTAGTCCTAGTATGTTTTGGTATTTTTTGTCATGTGAATTTATTTTTTCACATAAATGGTTTACTAATGATTCTATTTCGAACCAGTCTATATTATATTTTTTCATTTACTTTCGAATCCTATATTTAAAACCATTAACTTAACTCTATTGGTGCTGAGGAATAAATCTAATATTATTATTTTTCCTATTCTTATTTTTATTTCTAAAATGTTTCCACTTAATATTTTAAGCTTATTCCATAAATTTGTAATTTTCATAATTTTTATTTTTGTCCTGTAACTGTTTTTTTCATCCTAATGATTATGTCTTCAAGTTCATCTATTAAAACTTCTACATCATCTGGATCCATTGTTATAGCACAACAGATAGTTACATTTTCTCTTATTTCTTCTAAAACTTCTAAAGCTGATTGGAATGATGCTGATTTTTTCATACTTCTCTTTGATCTTCAAAGGCAATAATATGAGGTCTCCATGTCATTCTATATCCATTATCTCTTACCCAATCAAATACTATAGGATAGGACTTAAATAGTGATTCTCTAGAATCGCCAGCAGGCATAAACCATACTTTATCTTGAGGGGCTTCTAACGTTTTAATACAATCCATAATCTCAGCTAATGCTCCTTCATCTTTACCATCCCAAACAGGTTTGATGTGGTAATCTGAGTGATATGCCATACTCTTTTTTATAGCATCATAGTTAAGTCTAAGTCTATTATGTGTTTTAATCATCTTTTCATCTGTGATTTTTCCTCCAGGTGTTTCAACACCTAAAACTGGTACTGAGTTTGAAAACTTAGGACTGATAGATAATAAGTTGATTGGGTAATCTGTTTCAAGAAAATGGGAACCTTCAGTTTCCATAGTAATAAAGATATCATTTTCATTTGCAAAATGAGTTAATTCATTTACTAAAGCACTATGCATCGAAGGAGAACCTCCAGTTAACATCATCTCTTTTATATGAGGATTGTCATTATATGCTTTAATAATATCTTGGAAACTATATTTTCCCTTTTCTGGGTGGATTGAAGTGTAAAAAGAATCACACCAACCGCCTTCACCAAAATAGCATCTGTGTGTACATCCTGTTGTTCTGATTACTACTGTTGGGTATCCAGCTCTACTTCCTTCTGATTGTACTGCTGTGTAAATTTCAACTATAGGGAGTGTTTTATCAAAATCTTCTATTCGTTTTAATTGTTTTTTTTCCATTTTATTTTTTTAAGTGGTTTTTGTTTCACTATTTGTGGAGGATAACGGAGTCGAACCGTTGACCTCCTGCGTGCAAGGCAGGCGCTCTAGCCAGCTGAGCTAATCCCCCAAAATTTATTGTTGTCCCACAAGGGCTCGAACCTCGACTCTTCTGTACCAAAAACAGACGTGTTGCCAGTTACACCATAGGACATCATATTAATCTTCTACATAGTAAGCTGCATTCTTACCATGTTCCATGAACTTAACTTTAGTAACTCTTACTCTACCTTCAGTTTCGGTATGGACAAAGTCATTTAACTTATTAAAAATGTATTCTGAGAATTTCTCAGCACCTGTTGCTGGTATTACTCTTAATTGAATGACTTCTAGTTTACTCATAGTTTCCCAACCACCCATTCCTGGGTCATCTTCTGCTATTATTACAGTATGGTCAAACATATAATCCATCCATGCTTTAGGTGATTTACCGTCTATAAGTGTTTTGGCTCTTTTCATACCGCCAAAATCCCATACCCAGTTTTTTTCATCTAATTCACCTTCAAAATATACTTTAAATGAAATACCGTAACCGTGTAAAAATCTACAATGTGTTTCTTTAGCTTTCCATTGACGAAACACTGTACTAAATCCGTCAAAAACTTTACTTGATTGAAATTTACCCATTATAAAAATTTAAAATTGTTTCTTCAGATTGTAACCCTACTAATCTGTTAATTGCTTCTCCATCCTGTATTAAGATTAGAGTTGGAATGTTTCTAACACCAAATTCAGAGGATAGTTCTTGATTTTGATCTACATCTATTTTTCTGTAGTTTATTTGGTTAGATAATCTTTCCATTCTAGGTGCTAAAACTTTGCAGGGTTGGCACCAAGTCCCTGTAAACCACAATATTTCCTTTTTCATACCAATTCTTCTATTATTCCTACTATTTCACTTAATATAAGTAAAATTACTGCAGTAGCCAAGTTAATTACTAGAAATCCATAACCTAATATCCTGATTCCTGATTTGATAAAACTTATTATTTGATGTCTTTTTGCGTTTGGTTGTTTCATATTACATATTATTTACCATGTCAATAGTATCATTCATACTGACTGATTTCTTATTATGTGATTCTAATACATTAACTACATGAGTTTTTGCTTTTTCCCAACTCGCAGGACCATCTTCATCTCCATAAGCAACTGGGTCAGGTCTTCCTAATAATAAAAACCCTTCAATACGTTCTACTGATGCTGCTGATTTGTAATCACTATACCATACTCCATCGTGTTGCATTGGTTTATATGATGTATTTGTTCTTTTGTAAACCTCATTAAAATCTATATTTAACTCTTCACAACATTTTACACCATCCTTTAAAATATCACCTTTCATCACTTCTAAGTATGGGGTGTATGATTCTACTCTCTCAGCATCCCAATTACCTTCTACAAAAGCATTATGGTCTGCGTCTCTAAACTCTTGGCGACAATCTGGGTACACGGAGAAATCACCTGCGTGTATCCCCATTGCTATTTTTACCGCTGATTCTGTTTTATTAGCGATTGATAACGCTACAGATTGTATTAGTGATGAGAATATTTTATTTCTATTAGGCACTACGGTTGCTTTCATATTATCCTCTTCATAATGTCCTTCAGGCACATCATCTCCACCTTCTACTAAAGCTGAATCTAATAATGATGTTAAACCATCTAATTTAATAGATTGATATGTGATAGGCTCAAAATTATGTCTAATAGTTTCTCCAAAATCATTTTTAGCTAAAGTTTCACTTGCTTTATCATTTAAATAATCAACTAATTGTTGTGCTCTTTCTAATTCAACTCTATGTTTTTGACCATAATCAAAACTTAGAGCTGTTACTTTATAATCGTTTGCTAATAGGTGAAGTAATAACGTACTGCTATCCATTCCACCACTTAAACTTAATACTGCTTGTTTCATGTTGGTATAAATGTTTTAAATAATTGTATATTGTAAATTGCTGTTTCCCAATGTTCAGCTTCTCCTTTAAATTTATCTACCTTAGTAGATATTTTTTCATCTAATCCCCAATCGTTATATTTGATTCCTGATAAACCATGTATAACTGGGTTTGATGTATCTATTGTTTTTATAAATGGCATATTTTTATACCATTTAAATTCCTGAGGTATATTACAACCTAATAAATGTATCCTATCTGATTTTTTAATTGTTTTATCATCAAATAGTTCTTTTATAAAATTATATCTGCCATGGGCTTTAGTTACTGTTATATTTTCAATATTTTTAGATGTGGATTTACCATTTTCATAATACCAATCAGCTCCATAACTAAATGCTATTTTTTGATATCCTTGATGTTTTAAAATATTATAACATTCTCTAGATTCACTTTTATTTTTACCTTGAACTACAGCCATAGGTGTAGTTTCTTCTGGATAATCTTTACTTATCCATTCTTTAGCTGATACTAATGTTGCGGTTTTGTCTTGCCAATAATCAGGTACTATAAATTCATCTGGTTTGAAATAATTTAACCAATATGCTAAACGTTCTGAATCGTATGGTTTTCCTAATTCATGTAAAGAATTATCCATAATAATATAACGTCCCATTTCTTTAGATTCTTGAAAATAATCTTTATAATCTTCATTTTCATCTAACAAGTGAGGTAAGCAATAATCGTAATCGATTAATCCTCTAACTTGTCTCATATATGGTACTGGTGCTTCGTGTGATACTTTCATATAACTTTTTTAGGTCTTCCCCGTGTTTGTAATTTTTCTTGTCGTGTTCCGAATTGCTTATCACAATAATGATAATAATCCTCTAACGTACCTCCAAATTCTTCCATCTCTTCTTTTACTTGGTTTTTAGACATTTTAAATTTGTGATAAAAATCTTTTTGGAGTAAATGCATTTTTTCGGTTTCATCTTTTTCAAAATCCATCCATAAACGTTGTCTTCTAGCACCATGGACTGCTACTTTTTCATTATATAAAGTAGAATCAGGGTAGGTATCATGATGAATATCATCCATTTCCATTTCAGCATACTTTGCTTGCCAGTAGTAATGGGAAAATTCATAATCACCATTTTTTATTTTATCTAATAGTGAAGAGTATTTGTGAAGAGCAGTGTTAGGAGAATCAAATCGTCTCCACCATCTAAATTGATTATAGTTGAGGGGTTGTAGTTGAGAAATTTTATCTAAAACTGTTTCTCGATCTACATTATAAATATAATGTTTAACCATGCGGGGAATATACGAACCTTTATTGTGGGAGCCAAATAACTTTAATAAGTAATTGTATTGTCTTCGTTTCTTAATTTTTGTATTTTGCTATCTATTTCATTTAAAGCTATTGCTGTTCTTTTACCAGTGCTATCATTTCTTTGTATTTTTTTCCTTTGATTTTCTAATGATGAAATTTTAACCTCTGTATCACTTATAGTTTTAGAATCATCATCAAATTCTTCTGCTGGTTCCGATTCTACATCATAATGTAATCCTTCATTACCATTTTGACCTATAATATTCATTCTTTTATTTGCTTCATCTTCATCTATTTCTATAGTTTCACCATATAAATTTTCTTTTGTTTGTTTTTTTAGTTTTTCAAATGCAAAGTTAGCTGCTATTACCAATGCTATTGCTAAAGGATCAAATACAAATATTATAGTTAATAGTAAATAGTTTATTATTCTATCCATTGGTAATCCTGTTAAACCCGACAGATATTTAAGTGGACCTAGTTCACTTGTAGAACCATCTCCTATTCTAGTTTCTACTATTTCAGTTTCATATTCAAATATTCTTTCATTTAAAACATCTACTTTAGAATTTATTTCAGTTTGCCTAATTATAGCTTGGTCTAGTTGTTTTTCTAATGCTTTTCTAGTCCTGCTAGATGTTGAAGTAATAATTTGTCCTGTTTCTTTATCTCTCCATTGTACCTTATTATTAGATAGTCCTTTTCTAAGTTCAGATACAGCTTCATTTATAGATGTTTTTTCTTCAGTATAAACTTCTAATTGTTCTCTTACATTATCTCTTTTAGTTTCTATTAATACTATTCGAGCTTCAGAATTACCTTCTTTATTTGCTGTTTCTTGATAGGCTGCAGATAAAAAACCATATATCCCCATTGATGTAATTAATATTAATACAACGCAGGCAAGAGATAAATAACCTTTAAGAAATAGAGGCAATGTTTTTCGATATTGATAGAGTAAAGATGCTATTACTAGCTTTGCTACTTCTAACGAAGCAGCCATTACTATAACAGCAAATGCTGCTCCTGCAAATAATTTAGATAATCCACTAATTGAGTAAAATGCTGCTGATGCAGATACTGATAGTGCCGAAAGTGCGATTAGAAAAGGGAATGCCCTTTCTTTAATTTTTTCTAACATAATTATGAATTTTAATTAAACTATATCCTTAGATTCAATTAAGGTGTAGGTAAATGAATTACCCCAAATTTCTTTAGCTTTATACATTATATCCATAAACTCATGCCAATCATCATTTGATGCTATTACTTGACATCCAGCTGACCATCTGTCTATTTGGGAAGAAGTTTTACCTTCATATTTAGTTGCTCTATGAATATTAATACCATAGATACCTTCATGTACGTTTTCTTCTAAAAGATCATAACTATCATCTCTATTATTATCTCTATAAACTTTAACTGGTTTATTTTGACCTAAAGCATCATATTTGCCTTGATGTTTTCTGATTATATGTGAGCTTCTATATTGGCCTGGTTTTAAAATAGCAACACCATCTTTATTCATAATGTTTTCTACCCAATGTGTTCCAGGATCTGTAGTACAGTTATAAGCTTTAAATTGCCATTCACCATCTACTTTATAAGAAACTGTTATTTTATCATCAAATTTATTTGTAACTTTACTTTTTGTGTCAGAATTTCTAATACCTACAATGTTTACATCGTATCCTTTGTTATTAGAATCTGAAAACCATTTATATCCTTTGGATGTAATGGTTTTTTCTATTTGTTCTTTTGTATACATAACTTTATTTTATTATTTTTTTTCTTCTTTGTGCCCGAAAATTTTACCAGCTTCAGCTATACCAAAACTACCTAAGGTTATAATAACAAAGGAGTTATAAATATATTCTTGGACATGAAGTTCTTTTCCATATATTCCTGTTATAATATCTACTAAGGCAAATATTACCATCATTAAAAATGACGCAAAACCAACTACATTTTTTTCGTTAATTTCGTTTTCGTTTTTAAAAATATCTTTAAATGACATAAGTTTATGTTTTATATAATTTGTAAATCTACTCATAAAACTATTTTTTAAAACTTATTAATTTGGTTTATTTTTTCTTTGGTCTGCCTCTTCGTTTTTTACCTTTAGCGGCATCAACTACGTCTTTTGCTTGGTTAGATACTTCTTTTATTGATTCTTTTACATCATCAAATTCTTCTTTTACTCTACTAACTCGTTCTTTAACTTCTTCGACAATTTCATCTACTTTAGCTTCGATTTTTTCGTCAATGGTAGTTTTTCCTAGTAACCAGTTCCAAAATCTTTTTAAATATTTCATTCTTATTATTTTGTTATTTATTATAAATACTGAAAGGTTATTGTTTCTCTAAAGAATCAACTATTTTTTCACTATCTAAAATATCCATATCATCAAAAGGACATTCTATAGTCTCTCCTGTAAACTGAGAATCAAACATATATCTGTCTGGGAAGTTGTATTTTGGTAAGGTAGTTGTAATATTATTATGGAAATCATACCCAAATATTTTTGGAGATGTTCCTATCCAACATACTGTAGATGGTAATTTCATAGCATAAGCAGCATGTTGTAAACAAGAATCAATTAGTAAGCGTTTATCTGAGTGTTGGAGTAATTGGAAAAATTCTAGGTTGTCCATTGATTCATAAACATGCTCCATACCCTCTATACATTGTTCTTTTTTTCTACAAACTTGAATTATATGGTAACCTTCATGCATGTAATGATTTGCTACTTCAGCAATATTTTTTCCAGGAAGGTCTCTTGTCCAAGCATAATCATGCTTTTGACCTTGTATAGGTCCTCCATTTGTGTGAATTAACAATACTGGTTTGTCTCTTTTCCACTTATTAGTCCCAATTTGTTGTTGTCTAATATTAAATTTTAGTTCTGGGGTTTCGTTGTTGTATTTTAATTTATAAAGTTTACACCAATTTTCTATTAATGGTTTTCTTTTTATTATATGTTCTGTGGTATAATAAGGTTCGTGTCTGAAAATAATTGAATCCTTATCTTTAATATATTCTTCGTAAAAATATGGAGTAGTATTATGTCTATAAACTCTATCTACAAAATCTAACCCTACAAAAACTTGGGGCCATCCACTAACTATTATTAATTTTCTATCTGGGTTGTTTGTTTTTATACATTTTGCAACTGCTGTAGCGGCTATATGTTTACCTAATCCACCTTCAATGTGAAATATTGAATATTTTGACATAACTTAATTTTGGTGTAATATAATAAACTAATTTGAAAATATCAAATTATTCTGCAGAGCCTGTGTTTAATATGATAGGGTTATCTGCTTCAGGATTATAAGTTTCCCAAAATGTATTTTCTTGTTCCATAAACCAAAACCCAGACTCGCTAGCATTAGTAAAAGATATTACTTCTTCCTCAGAAGTAAATGTTTGAAGAGGGTCAGATATAGTTTCACTAGTTTGAATGACTATTTCAGTCCTATTATCGTTAGGGTTTATTACTTCTACAATAGAAGAATCTAATTCCCAAAAATCACTCATATTAATTCTATAATAGTAACTCATATCTTATTTTTTTACTAACAGTTATTAATTAGTTCAACATTTCCATCTGTACTATTTACTTTTAAATACTTTCGTGTTGAACCATCCATAAAGGTATAATAATGTGCATTTGATAATGGGGTTGTACCTGAAGAGTCAGAATAAACTTTATTATTAACTGCAGGAGCTGTTCCAGAACCATTATGGTAAGCTGTATCTGTAACTGTTTCTAAATCACAAACTATCCCAGCACCACCTCTACTACTATTTCCACTACTATTATAACTAAAAGCAGTTAATCCTCCTGGTTCAGCTTGGTTTCCGCCTGTTTCGAAATCTGATGAACCATCAAAATCCACACCCCCATACCCATCTGTTCCTTGTTTTACTGGAAAAACTGGACGAGAATCCGTGATTGTTTGATTTTCAGTATTAGTATTAAAAGAATAATAAGCAATTAAATCTGAATCACCTGTAGGAATACCATTAGGTTGACCACTATTATATAAACCAGACATATTAGCAAGGCTTAAAGAAGTTCTAAAAAATGAAACTCTATCTACTATTGTAGTACCAGTATTACCTCCAAAATAACCTGCTCCATTTGTAAATGTTCCTCCACTTGTAGCACTGTTACCATAAGGGGTTCCCATAAATGATATTCCTCTTTGTGTAGTATCATCTGGTGCTGGTGTACCATTACCTTGAATTGCTATAGTAGGTCCACAATAAACACCATTCCAATAAAGTTTTGGATTAGTACTACTCCAAGCATCACCAGTAAATCTAAAGGTTATCATATTAAAACCATTATCATTAGCATTACCTCTATTAGTAGCTGACCACCAAGTTGTTGAAGTACCAGATGTGCCTAATCCCGTAGCTGCTTGCATATCTGTATCAGTACTGTGGAAAAACCATTGGCTTTGTCTAAATACAGGGTTTCCAGATGAATTATCTGCTAAAAACCCTATGGTTATTCTGTTTTGTTGGGAATCGTAAAAAATTCTAAAATTATTATTATATACATTACTATTATAATTTTCATGTACAGCATTTCCTGCTGTTCCTAAAAGAAAGATATATCTACCTTGGTTTTTTATTTGATTTGTTCCTTGAACGCTCCAATTAGGTTTTATCCAAAAATTTACACTCCAAGCATTTGATAAATTTATTTCTCTTAACCTATCAGTAGGTTCAGTAGAAGGTAATACTACTATTCTATTAGAGAGATTAGTTCCGGTAGTGTTTCCTACTCTACCTGCAGCTTGTAATTGAGATGTTCTATCACTATCTGCCCACCCATGAAAACCACTTCCTAAAGGATATCCTGTTGATGGAATATCTCCTAAATCATAAACTGAAAGTTTACCAAGTGAGATATTTGTAGTTGTTGAATCTCCAACTTCTCCAGCTATATCGCTTAAAGATATTGGTCCTGAACTGGGTAAAGCCATTATATTTTAGATTTAAGGATTTCTACTTCGGATTTTAACTCTTTTATACCTTGTATTAATAACGGAACTATTTTTTCATAGTTAACTGCTTTATAACCATTATCTCTTGTAACAACTACTTCAGGTAATACTGCTTCTATTTCTTGTGCTATTACTCCTACATCATGTCCTTCAAATGAATGTACTTCTTCTTCCATTTTTTCATCAGTAACTTTCCAATCAAATTCTACACCTCTAATCTGGTCTATTTTATCTAAAGCATTTGAAATGGGTTTAATATATTTTTTTAACCTACAATCTGAAGTTGAATAGGCTACTATATCATTTGAAGCATCTATTCTACCTGTTGTTGAAGAGTTAGTTATATTACCTACAGCTAAAGAACCATTAGCTACTTTTAATCCTACTGAGCAGTTAACCTGCACGCATCCTTTAGCAGCTCCCTGATTTGTAGCAAAACCTGCGTTTAAGAAAATACTACCCCCATTTCCTCCAGTTGTAGAAGTTGCATTTCCAGCACAAATATCTATATCTCCACCAACACCTCCAGTTCCACTAGAATTATCACTTCCTTCTATTAAAAGATCTACAGGTCCTGTTTGGCTAACATTTGCCACTTTAATACAGTTGGATGTGGTTGAAGTTCCGTTAAATATAATAGGGTTATTTGTAGTATTACCTTCTGTTGTTACTTCTTGTAATGTTGATGCACCTGCGCCTCCAACAGGACCTGCTAATAATTCTCCTGAAGTACTAATAACAACACTAGGACAAGTTGTAGCAGTTGTGGTAGTAAGGTTAGGGGAAAATACTTGCCCATATATACAATTTTCTCCATCAGTAAATAACATATTCTCACCTCCGTAAGAACAAATACTTACATCTGAATCCAATCCCCCATCACTAATAGTTAATGTAATTCCAGAATTACCACTTTCAATATTATTTGTTACTAAACCACCAGCACCAGTTCCTGGATTTTTAATTGTTAACTTGTCTGTAGTTGCACTATAGGTAAGACCACTATCTCCTCCAAATGAATCATTATCATTAAATTGAACTTGTGTATTTGCTCCTCCTGGTGAAGTTGTTCCTGTAGAAGGGGTTAATGTTGATTTTTTAATCTCTCCTGTATTATTATCATAAACTAAAACACTTGATAAAGAAGCTGATGTAGCAACATTTTGTGTTTGGATTGATACTGAACCTGAGAGGAAAATGGTTTCATCTCTACCATCTATTCTTATAAATTCTTTAACTGGGTGTTCTTCTACACCTGCACCTGCATCAGATCTTACACCTACTGAAAATATAGCATCATTACAACTATCTTGTTTTGCTATAGAAGTTAATTCTACAACTGCATTATTATCCGAAGTTCCTTTTTGAGCTATTATACCTAATGTAGCGGAACATTCATTACCATTACCAAAACTAGCATATCTAGAAAGAGCTATTACAGCGTAATTTCCTGATCCTGAGACAGGGTTCCATGCTCTACTATCTCCTCTACCTGAGTTAAAAGCTGCTAAAGTACCAGCTGAGGCGGGTGGAGAAGTAAAAATTGAACCTGAATATGTTATGTGTTTACCATTATTTTTTAAGTATTGGGATGCTCCATCATATATTATGTTAGGTTCTACAGAAGCGGTTTCTGAGTTTACATATGTTAAGAGTCCATTGGCTGTTGAGCCACTCATTTTTGTATAAACTCCGTCGTTATTGAATTGCGATATATTGGATCCTGATATCGCTACTTTTTTCCAGTTTGGCATAATTTTTTACTTTTGTGGTTGGCTACTTACAGTGAAGTCCACTTCCCTTTATCAGGGCCAACAAATTAATTTTTATATGTTATAAATACGACTAACCATCACAACTAATACAAGAGGCTACACGAGATCCTAAATCTCCTTTGATAACCGAGTCAGTTCTTAAATAATATAATGTTTTTACTCCTAATTTCCAAGCTTCTATGTGAACTTGG
>TARA_B110001454_G_scaffold9380_2_pt1 | contig 16050 bp, 12 predicted proteins | sample TARA_B110001454 | Tara Oceans TARA_B110001454 (sample SAMEA4397004) | marine metagenome | biome: Polar Biome; feature: [MES] marine water layer (ENVO:01000295) within the mesopelagic zone...; material: water (ENVO:00002006), including particulate matter (ENVO:01000060) such as...... | reverse complement strand
AACAAAGGCATTACTGACTTTATTTGAAGGTCAAGTGGTGCATGGAGATATGATCGAGTGAGGATTCAACGATTTTTTTTAGGGTGTTTATTGTTAGGTCAATTGTTTGGCGTTAATGCTTTTGGAGGGAGCTTAGGTAACTCTTTGCAGACCTCAATTAATGTTCGTTGCGGTCAAATGATTGATGGTTATTCAAATAAGCTTTATGAAGATCAATTGATTTCGATTCGACAAGGGCTAATTATTAAAGTTGAAACCTATAATGAAGTGTCATCTTTAGATATCGAAATACTGGATTTGAGTGCTTATACTTGTTTGCCTGGTCTGATCGATACGCATACACATATTACTGAACGAGCTGATGAAACCAATGATTTGAGTATCCATTATACGCGGAGTATGACAGAGGTCAGGGAGATTTCAGAGGTAAATGCACTCACTACTTTGCATGCAGGTTTCACAACGGTAAGAAATCTTGGTGCTTATATTGCTTGGTCAGGTCGTGACCTCCGAGATCGAATTAATAACGGCGAAGTACTTGGACCAAGAATTCAAACGTCTGGATTTTATCTAACGGTTCCTGGTGGCGGAGGAGATCTAGTGATTCCAGGCATTCCTGAAGAAGTTATTCCAGCCAGGATTCGACAAGGTGTTTCTCGTGGACCAGAACAATTTAGAATTAATGCTGTGAAAGCGGTCAAGGGCGGCGCTGATGTTTTGAAAATTATAGCTTCAGGTGCTGTCTTAGCTTATGGAGGAGTGCCGGGTTCCCCGGAAATGACTCCTGTAGAAATTGCTGCAGTGGTGGCGGTAGCTCATCAAGCCGGAATTAAAGTCACTGCGCATGCTCATGGTGCACAATCGATCAAGGAGGCAATATTAGCCGGTGTAGACTCGATTGAGCATGCCTCTTTAGCGGATAATGAAGCGATTCAATTGGCAGTTGAAAAGCAGGTCGCTTTTTCAATGGATGTTTATAATGGCGACTATATCAATGCTGTGGGAGAAGTGCAGGGCTGGCCTGATGAGTTTTTGCGAAAAAACTTTGAAACTACAGACTCTCAACGGCAAGTTTTCAAAAAAGCACTCGTTGCAGGCGTGCCTATTATTTATGGCACTGATTCAGCTGTATATCCACATGGTGATAATGCAAAGCAATTCGTTATTATGGTGGAGCATGGTATGACTCCCATGCAAGCAATTCAAGCTGCCACATCCGTGGCTGCTGAGTTTATTGGCTGGCAGGACAGAGTGGGGTCGATTGCTGTTGGTTGGCATGGGGATATTATCGCTGTTAAAAAAGATCCGCTCGATAACATCGCTGCCTTACAAGATGTGGCGATTGTTATTAAAAATGGACAAGTAGTTAAACACAGTAAACCTATACAAGATTAAAAAATGCACACCATTCCAATAAAAAAATATCGTGCCAAGAAAACTCTAAGGTGGTTAAAGAAAAAATTACTTAGCCGAAAACTGTTGATAAAATCATTAATAAGAAAATGGCAAAAAAAAGACATTACTGAATGGCCTGCACTCAATCAGATACAGGTAAATGGCATTAATCGCTATGAATACAGCTTTCTATCTCAAAATGGTGAAGACGGAATTTTAAGATATATATTTTCTAAGATTGGTTTTGGAAGCCGATATTTTGTCGAATTTGGATTTGGCGCGCATCAATGTAATTCCTTAAAATTGATGTTGCATGAAAATTTTCATGGACTCTTGATGGATGGCTCGGAAGAGCAGTGCGATATTTTTAATCGGGCGTGCGAAAGTATTTCGCAAGAGGGTGTAAAGGCAATAAACACCTTTATCAATCTAGAAAATTTAGAGGAATTAATCATTTCGAATAATGTCCCATCAGAAATAGATTTTCTTTGTATAGACGTTGATGGCAATGATTATTGGTTCTGGGAAAGATTAACTTGTATTCAGCCACGGGTAGTTTGTATCGAGTATAATTCTGGAATTGGCCCTAATCAATCGCGATCTATAGCATATAAATCTGATTTTGAACGCTTTACTGCCCATCCTAGTGGTTTTTTTGCTGGTGCCTCTTTGAAAGCTCTGGAGTCCCTAGGAGTTAAAAAAGGTTATCGTCTTATTGGTTGTGACTCAACCGGTACAAATGCTTTTTTTCTTCGTGAGGATATCGGTAATGAAGTCATAAAGACATTGTCGTGTGAGGATGCATTTTATCCGCACCTTAATTGGCTCAGTCGTGGCATTTCTGAAGCTAAGCAGTATGAAATTATGCAATCTCTGCCTTACATTGAAGTGTGATTGAAAAATTTACTTTAGCATCCGATGGATTGAAATCATCAAGACTACGTAAATTATTAATAATGGAAAAGACGCTAAGATAGTGGCGGCTTTAAGTGGCTCTAAACCACCTATAAAAAGCAGTGCTGATGGCAATGAGCCTAACGCAAATGCCCAGTACATTCTATTTTTCAAGGATGGGTGTTGATCTGGTTTTATCTCCCGACTGGTGCCTGCGGCTAAAGTATAAGTTGCAGAGTCATAGGTTGTAGCTGCAAAAATAATTCCAATAATTGCAACAAAAAGCAATAAAAAAGATCCCAGTGGGAGTATTTCTATAATGGCTGCAATGGTTGAAGTCTGACCTACATCATTGACGCTTTGAGTTACTGGATAAATGCCATTTAATTCCAAATGAATAGCGTAATTACCAAGAACTGCAAAGAATAGAAAACAACCAAGACTGCCCCAGCCCATCATTCCTAATATAACTTCTCTAATGGTTCTGCCTCGAGAAATTTTAGCGATAAACATCCCAATAAAAGGGCCAAGCGCCATAGCCCAAGCGACATAAAAAACTGTCCAATTTTCTACAAAATTATTTTTCTCTAAGGGATCTGACCAAGTTACCATAGTGAAGAAATTTTGTATAATTAGACCGATAGTGGCAAAACTCATCTCTAAAATAAATAGTGTAGGTCCAAAAATAAAGATGAACAATAATAAGAGTAGAGCTAATCGTGCATTAATCACACTTAATATCCTAATCCCTTTATTGAGACCCTTATAAACACTAAAAGCTATCAAAAGAGTAACAAGCAACATGATGGTAAGTTGTAATTGTTGGTTATTTTGTAATCCAGTTAACTTAGCAATTGAGGCAGTGACTAGATCAACTCCAAAAGCAAGGCCAGTTGCTGATGTGCCAATCAGCCCAATAATAAAGAATAGGTCAATTATTCGGCCTGGCCATCTTTCTTGATAGCTACCTAGAAAGCCAGCGCAGGCTCCGCTGAGCCTCAGGGAGGGTATATTTTTATGGTGATAGGAAACACAGAAAGCCACTGTAGTTAACGAATATATAGACCATGTCAGCGGGCCCCAGTGAAAGGCGCCATAACTTGCTGCCCAAATAATGGTCTGACCATTTTGAGCAATTTGTGGTGGATTAATGTAATAAAATGTCCATTCAGTCGCTCCCCAATAAATTACAGCTGCCCCAATTCCGGTGCAAAAAAGCATCGCGATCCAGCTGAAATTAGAATATTCTTTTTTCTCTCCTTCTGCCCCCAATTTGATTGACCCTTTTTTACTCAAAGTCAGATACGTTAGAAACACAATAATTGCGTTTAAAAGTAAAATATACAAAATACCAAAATCTTTAGTCACCACCGAGAAGGCTTGATTAATCATCAATAAGCTAGACTGAGGTTCTAAGATCATACCTAAGACAATGATGGCGAGCAGGGCACTACCACAGATAAGGATAAACCAATCTAATTGCGGATCGGCTTTTTTTGATGACGTCATCGTAGGTCTGTTTTTATCCATAAATCTATTTTTTTATGAGTATATTTTAAGCAATTGTATTCTTGATTGTTTATAATTCTAGCACACAGACGTTGCTACTAATGAATTTATGATTGCTGTCTAATAAGACGAAAAGGATTTTTTATGTTTAAAGGAATACCGTCAAATATGAGCCGCTTTTTCTTGGCTCTTTGTTTGTTGCCATCGGTGTTGACAGCACAAGAAAATCAGAGTCAAGAGCTGGATGAGATTTATGTTACGGCTACAAGACTGAATGCTTCGCTTAGAAATACCGCCAGATCGGTTTCAATCATAGATCAAGAGCAAATTCAAAATGCCACGCAAAAACTCGCTTTAGATGAGGTGTTGGCCGGCGTTCCGGGCTTATATATGCAAAATCGTTATAATTTTGCACAAGATTTAAGAATATCTTTGCGAGGTTTTGGAGCACGTTCTTCTTTTGGCATTAGAGGTGTCAAGGTCATAGTTGATGGAATCCCTGAAACTCTTCCGGATGGTCAGGCAGGAGTAGACAGTATCGATTTAGGGTCGGCGAAACGCATTGAAGTTATTCGTGGACCCGCTTCATCTCATTATGGCAATGCAGCTGGAGGTGTCATCGCAATTGAGAGTGAAAGTGGTCGCACTCCAGCATTTATCGAAACGACATTTGCCGGCGGTGATTTAGGTTATAAGAAATATCAAATAAAAACGGGCGGTAAAAATGAAAAGATGGATTATTTGCTGAATATTTCCAGTCAAGATTTAAGTGGATTTCGCGAGCATTCAAAATCTGAAGGAACACTGATTAACGGTAAATTTGGATTTCAATTAAATCCTACAGATCGATTGAATATTTCGCTTAATTACACTGATCAACCTAAGGCTCAGGATCCGGGTGGGATTAATCTTGCCCAAGTATTGTCTAACAGAGCATCAGCCAGAGACAGAAATCTGTCTTATGATTCTGGAGAATCTCTTAGTCAGACACGTATCGGTATGGTCTATGAGCAAAATCGAAATAAGGGAAATTTAATCGTTAGGAATTATTATGTAACGCGAGATTTTTCCAATAAATTACCATTCGAAGGGGGCGGCTCAGTCAATATAGATCGTTTTTTTTATGGCCTTGGCGTGCAGTATGACTTTAATGATTTATTGCCAGAGAATTATAATTTCACCATTGGTTTTGATGCTGATAGACAAGACGATGACCGAAAGCGATACAATAATGACTCTGGAGTAATTGGGGTAATGACCTTTGATCAGCAAGAAAAAGTCAGCAGTAATGGTCTGTTCGCTCAGGGCAGATACAGCAGCGATAATTGGTCCTTGTCTACTGGTATTCGTTTTGATGAGGTTAAGTTTGATATTCAGGATCGCTTCTTAAGTAATGGCGATGATTCTGGAGAGGTTGATTTTGATGCGTTTAGTCCTTCTTTAGGGATTAATTATCAGCTTGGAAGAGGGATTATTTTTGGCAATATAAGTAGTTCGTTTGAGACTCCAACCACTACTGAATTGGCTAATCCAGATTCTTCTGGTGGCTTTAATGCAGCTTTGAAGCCACAAAAAGCCAATAATATGGAGATTGGTTTTAAATCGAATTATCAGGGTCTCTTTTATGAGATCGCTGTATTTGAAATTGATCTAAAAGATGAGCTGACTCCTTACGAATTAGAGTCTTCTCCTGGAAGAACGTTTTACTCGAACGTGGGCAAATCATCAAGAAGCGGTATAGAGTCAGCCCTTACTTGGAGCATTAAACCCAACCTTGTTGTGGATTTTTCTTATACTTGGTCAGATTTTACCTTTGATCAATTTGTTGATCAAAATGGGAATAATTTTGCTGGCTCTAAACTCCCTGGGTTACCAGAGTCCTTCGCTTATTTTGGAATGCGCTATAAGAATGAAGACCATTTAAATATTAACTTTAATATAAATTATTCGGGCGATTTATTTGCTAATAACGCCAACTCGGTCGAGGTACCAAGTTATGTGGTGTCCAATTTCCGTTTAAGTTATGACTTTCAAGAAGAGGATTGGTTGTTAAGACCCTATTTAGGCGTAAACAACCTTTTTGATGAGAAGTTTAATAGTAATATACGAATCAACGCTTATGGTGGTAGATATTATGAGCCAGCTCCGGGAAGAAATAGCTATCTAGGTGTAACGATTAATTATAATTTCTAGCTATTATTGCCTTAAAATAAAATACATCAGGCAAGTTATTTGCCTGATGTATTTTTGATTAGAATCTACTTAGGCTTAGCTATAACCATTTCAATTTCTACCAGCCATCCACCAGCCAAAGCATTTATTTGTACTGCTGAGCGCGCAGGTTTATTTGGCTGGTCTTCAGTTCCAAAGTATTTACTGTAGGATCTCATGAAACCTGAAAAGTCCATGCGTCCATCCAGTTCTGGATCGCCGACTAAGAAAACAGTTAATTTAACTGCATCGCCAAAATCAACACCAAGCGATTTAAATGAATTCTCGAATTTCTTTAATACACTCAAAGTTTGTGCTTCTGTGTCACCGGCCCATTCTCGAGTTCCTCTTTGAGCATCCGGATTGGCAGGCGAAGGTAATTGACCACTATGGTAAATAATGGTTGTGTCAGCTGTCACTTCCACTGCTCTTGAGATTGGGAAAGTTGAGTTATTTGGAAGAGCGTGACGAGTCACGTCAGCAAGGGCATTGCCACCCAGAAAAATTGCAAATAGATAAATTATAATTTTTTTCATAGTTTTTTCTTCCTGTTATTTTAATAATTATTATTTGGCACTATAAATGAATAAATTTCAATAATTTCATATGATACATGTATTTTTGTTGAGCTTAGGATTTAGTTTTCTGCCTCACTAAGAAGAAACAAGTCGGTCAAGAGTGCGCGCAGGTGAATTGAAGCATTTAGATTGTCAACAATTTCAGAGCTGATGCTCTTTTGGGTCAAGACTAAGTCAATTGCGGCATGCGCTTTGTTAGCGTCATCGATCAATACCCATGAAAAGTTAACTGGAACTGTATTATGGATTTCGATTAATTCTAATACGGCATTAGCCATATTAGTGAGAGTTTGACGCACTTCAGAGATGCCACTGCCAGCTTGGTCCGTCTCTTTACCTTGGGCGGCATATGCAAGTAAATACTCGTAACCTGCCTCAATGACTTCAATTTTTTTATGCAAGAGTGTCCCAATAATTTATTACGATTAAATTTAGAAAAAATTAATCCTTCACAACCCATTTTTCTTGATCATGATTTTCATCTTTTTCGTGCTCTGAGATCCAGCCTTTTATCATCGATCGGGTATAGAACAGTTTCTCTGGCCGTAAGCCAAAGTATATATGCAGTGAAATTACGGCAACCAGTGCCAGTGAAACTAGACCGTGGATCAAGAAAACCCAGCCTAAGATATCTTCAGACAAGGCATTTGTGCGCTCCCACCATGGAGTATCAATCAAAGCAAACATGATGATGCCACTAACGATAACCAAAAGAGTCAGTACCGTTACTGAAGCGTGCATACTTTTTTGGGCCAGAGAATATTTTCCTGGTTTGTAGCTTTCATCAAACGGTTCTTTGAAATCTTTTAAGCCGATCCACATGTCTTTTATATTTTGCCAAAATATGGATCGGAAGATATGGAAAATTGTAATTACAGTGAGTAACAGACCGGCCACCCAGTGGATAGTCAGCCAAGCAAATTCAATACCTATTTTTGGAAATATTCCAGTGATAAGTAGGACGAACATACTAACAGCCATAACCCAATGGAAGATTCGATCTATTTTTTCATGTCTCTCGATACGCTTGCCTGACGAGTCTGGTGCTGCTTTTCTTTTTTTAGCGGCCGCAATAATTGCATGCATAGCAATACCGATAAAGGTTAATGCTAGGATCACCCATAGGAGATCCCATGAAGCCCCAAGAATGACTTCTCGACCCCACACATCTTTTTTTAATGTCGCAAATTCCATTGCCTTAACTCCTGAGCGCTCTTTTCACTAGATTTTCCATTAGAGGAATTTTAAAATGATTGTAATTGAGAGTTTCGGCACCCTGAGAAGCAATCTTCGCAGCATTAGTAATGATTTTTTCGGATAATGGATTACCCTTTAGATATTGCTCTACTTTGTTCAATCGATAAGGCGTACACGCAACTCCCCCACAGACCATTCGACTGTCTTTTACTGTGTTAGCCTCTTCTTTGATAACCAAAGCAATACTGACTAAGGCAAAATCCCAAACATCACGATCCGCAATTTTTTCGAAATAATAGCGGGCATTTGACCATTCATTAGACAGTTTAATCCCAGTTAAAATTTCTCCAGGCTCAAGTGCTGTCATCTGAGTTATATGAGTGTCTGGACCAACAAAAAAATCTTCCGCAGACATTTCTCGGTCGCCATCTATATTTTTAATAACCATAGTCGCATTTAGAGCGACAAGCGCTGTTGCTGTATCGGATGGGGAAACTGCGACACACCGGCTGGCATTAAATAATGCATGCTCTCGATTCATCGCCTCCGGACTATCCGCATAACAGAGATTGCCACCTGCTCTGTAACAAGCTAAACCACGGCGATAATACCAGCAACGCGTATCTTGAATTAAATTGCCACCTAATGTACCGACATTGCGTATTTGAGGGCTCGCAACTCGGCCAGCGGCTTTTGCAAGTATTTCAAAATGGTCATTAATGAGTGGATTGCGAATTATATCTCTTAGAGTTGTTAGGGCACCAATTTCGATACCTGTCGAAGTTGCCTTGATGCCTTTGAATGCTTCTATATCGTTTAAATCAATGAGAGCAGTTGGATTTTTTGCGCGATCTTTTAACCATCCATAGGTATCTTGACCACCGCCTAGTAACCAGCCTTGCTGTCTAAATTTTTCAGCTAAATTTAACGCATCATCAACCTCTGTGGGTTGATAAAGTTGGACTTCTGGCATTACATCGTATGATGGCATATTGCTCTCAGAAATTATTTGTTTGAAGAGGTTTGAAGGATTGATTGTTTCCAGTAACATAATTTAAAATCATGTCACTACTAACTGGTGTGCGACCGAAATTATAACCATCGAGCGCATCAGAAATAGCAGATGTAAGCGCGGCAACTGCGCAACCCATAGCTGGTTCGCCTATGCCTCTTGCCCCAAAAGGATTTTGTGGATCTGGTAAGTCAACAGCGTCAGTTCTGGTTACTGAAGGCACATCAAGATAGCTTGGAACTTTGCACTGGTGATAGCCAATATTTGCCGGTAATCCATTTTGTGGATCAAATACATGACGTTCTAATCCCGCCATACCCATACCCCAAACTGCCCCACCTTTCATTTGTGCATCCAGACCTTGTGGGTGGACGACGGTGCCACATTCTGCAATACCAACATAATCCATAATTTCATATTTACCCGTCTCTAGATCAAGCTCAATTTCTACAAAAGCCGCTGCAAGCCCAGGTATGACTCCATTTTGAGGTAACTTATCTTTTGCCACACCCACTAAACCGGTACCGGCTATATTTTGAACTGAACGCTTGGTGATGTCGTGAATATCCTCAGGGTAGATAGCACCAGAGAATGTTCCACCAAACTCAATCGCAGCTTGTGCGATTTCAGCATAAGTCGAGCTTTTTGAGGGTGTGGTTTTATGGTGAACATGACGTCCATCAATATCAAAGTCATCAGCTTTGCCACCGTGAATTTTCGCGGCAATATTTTTCATTTTATCGACAGCATCTACCGCGGCAACGTAGTTGGTTCTGGTTTGTGCATAGGTTGAAACACTACCTGCTTGATATGAGCTCCATGGTAAGTTTTTATCACTCCGGCCATTATGGATGATGCAGTCATCCCATTCACATTTAAGTACTTCTGCGGCAGCTCTTGTGGTTGAGGCATAAGAATAAGTGCCTAAATTACCCACTCCAGAATAAAGGTGAATTTTCCCATCTGGGGCAATTCTGATTAATCCATCAAAGCCCTTTGCTCCTGCAGAATGATAACCTTGACCAATCCCTAAGCCACGAACTTTTGGCGCGTTTATTTTTTGTGGAAATTGTTGTTTCGTATCCCAGTCAAAAAGATCTGCTCCTTTTTGTAACGCTTCTTTCATATATGCGCTGGTGACAGGACGTTGCTCGGCGTATACCGTAGTTTCGTTATTAACCGCATTTATTTTTCTGATTTCTAAGCGATCTAAATCGAGTGCTTTGGCGGCCTTATCCATTAATGGCGCCATGATAGCGGCTATTTGATTTTGACCGGGTCCTCGTTGCGCTCCTCTTGGTGTGGTATTAGTTAGGACTGGAAGACCTCTAAAACGCATTGCCTCAGGATCATAAAGAAGAGAGATAGCACCACCCGCCGAAGAGCCATCACCACCGGTTGCATTTGGACCAATGTCCTCAATAATAAAAACATCACCGGCAGTCATTCGTCCATCTTCTGCGAAACCTAATTTAATCCAACCTTGAAAACCGACTCTGGCCGAGCCGATATAAAATTCTTGCTCACGAGTGATTCTTAGTTGCACGGGCCTGCCGAGTTTTTTTGAGAAATAACCAGGCAGAGCGGCGGCTGGATAGGCGCCAATTTTTGAACCAAAACCGCCCCCCGTATTCTCACTAATGAGCACCACTTTATCTTGTTCAACGCCCAGTAATCTGGCCAGACCAGGAAGCCAGAAGCTTTGGCTTTGTGCGGAGCCATATACATAACAAGTTCCATTTTGCCAATAGGCCATGGCTGTTCTGGGTTCCATGCTCATATGAGCATATCCTGTGGTTACAAATGGCTCTTCAATTATGAGCGCCGCATCTTTAAAGCCTTGTTCTAGATTACCGTAATTCCATTCAGTTGCGTGCTCACCGGTAGGTTCTTTACCGGCCCTAAATTCTTCAATTTGTTTTTTGGTCCATTTTATTTTTTTGAATCCAGAGCCTTCACGAGAACGGGAAAAAACATTTCCTTCTTCACGGGCATCTGGCCCACCTTCCATGAGGCTATCAAGCGGATCCACTGCAAACGGTAAGGTTTCAATTTTTACTTTAATTTTATTGAGAGCATCTTCGGCAATACGCTCATCGGTAGCCGCAACTGCTAAAATAGGATCTCCGATAAAAGCAGGGTTATTGGTTAAAATAGCGGCATTGGGTGCTTCTGTACTGGGCACATCATCTGCAGTAAGAATGCCAACCACTCCCTCCATATTATCGATTGCTGAAGTATCGATATCTGTAACTCGACCGTGCGCCACTGGACTGGTATACATTCTTGCAAAGACCATGCCATCGGCTCGAAAATCTTCGGCATATTTTGCTTTACCGTTAACTTTTCCGTAGATATCGGGTGGTATAAAATTCTTACCAATGTGTTTGTAGTTATTCATTGCTTTGACCCGAGGCACGCATCACACCGTTCAAATAGTGATCATAAGCACCGCAACGACAAATATTCCCCGACAGTGCTTGTCTTGCTTCCTCACGACTTGGTTTGGGATTTTCATTAAGTAATGCGACTGCCGACATGATTTGTCCTGGTGTACAAAATCCACATTGCGGGCTGAGTTCTTCTACAAAAGCTTCTTGGATCGGATGAAGAGTGCCGTCTTTGTTAGCGACGCCTTCTATGGATTGGACTTGTCGTTTTCGCACACTGTGCGAGAGTGTTGAGCATGCGTAGTTTGGTATACCATCAATCAATACAGTACATGCGCCACATTCACCTCGATTGCAACCAATCTTGGTACCTGTTAATCCAAGTTTATAACGTAAAGTACTGGCGAGAGTTTCTTGGGGGAGCACATCAACCCGACGTTTTTTGCCGTTGATATCAAGTGAGATTAGTCGCTCCACCGAACCTTTGGCATGCAAGTCTTTACTACCAAGTTGGCAGCCTGTTTGAGAAGCAACCGCACTGGATGCAATTACTGCTTTAATAAAACGTCTTCGCGTTAGATTTACATTCACTTGAATCAGGGCTCCTCTTGATTCTATCTCTATTAGTGGTTATACAACTTTTATTTGTATATTTTTTTACTTTAACTTATTAATATCTTAGCACTAAATATTTATTTTTTATTCGCGGGCCAAGGCGTACCTTGGTCCATGACGGTAACTGGCGCCATGCCCATATAGGCGAATTTTTGCACTCGCTTTCCTTCATAAGTTTCAGTGGTGTAGATATTTCCTTTTGAGTCGGTGGCAATGTTATGCACAGCAAAAAATTGCCCTGGATTTCTTCCGCCATCTCCAAAATTAGTCAGTATTTCCATAGTTTGGCGCTCTATAATAAATATTTTTCTATTGGTACCATCGGCTAGAAATATAAAACGCTGCTCTGCGTCACTGGAAAACGAAATATCCCATACCGAGCCGTCCCCTAAACTATTAGGTTTGACAAATAGTTCTTGTATATAAGTTCCATCCGTCTTAAATACTTGCAAGCGATTATTCACTCGATCACAAACATACACCATGCCGTCATTGGAAGGTTCTGCGCAATGAACGGGATTTCGAAATTGTTGGGCAGGCTCTTGACCTGGCTTGAATGGGCCGAGATTAGTATCATCTGGAGCATTGCCGTAGGCACCCCAATATCTTTTTAGAGCCCCAGTGTCGGCATCTAAAACGGCGATACGTTTGTGGGTGTAGCCATCTGCTACAAAAGCTTCATTAGCTTTGGCGTCAAAGGCGACCTCCGCGACGCGACCAAAATTTTCTTTACTGTGACTGTCAATTTCTGCACCAGCTTGACCGTATTGTGCAAGAAACTCTCCATTACGAGTAAATTTTAAAATATGCGAATCACCTCGACCGTTACCACCGATCCAAATATTGTCCTTATGATCTATGCTGATGCCGTGATTTGATGCTGGCCAGTCATAACCTTCACCAGGGCCACCCCAAGAATTGACTAAGTTTCCAGCAGGATCAAATTCCAAAACATTCGGTGCAGGAATACAGCAGTCGGCCTTTTTTGGGTCACTTGCAGCACCTATTTCTGTTCTTTCATTGAAGCTGTCTCTTCTGTGAATGATAAACACATGATCTTTTGAATCTACCGCCAAGCCAATAGTTGATCCTAGTATCCAATGGTTCGGAAGTGGTTTAGGCCAGAATGGATCGACTTCAAATTGAGGTGCTTCTTTGCCTTGTGCTTGAACTGAGCTTGTTGGTTGGTCACAAGCTGTGAGAGCAAGGACAGAGAAAAGAAGAACAAAAGAATGGATGTATGTTTTTATCATGAGTAAGCCTCTTTTTTTATCCAAAGTATATGTGGATATGTTTTGGTATTCTTGCGAATCAAGTAAATTTTATTTGTTAACATTACTGCCACTTATTATAGTATGCAAATTAAATTGGATTATTTGAAAATTTTCTCAGATTGGATGAGTATGTTACGCATGATGAAACTTATTAATTGTATCTCACTGCTCAAAAAGTTGGAAAATCCTTTATTAATATGGATTGCTTTTATTGTGCTTGGCTTTTGTGTGCCTCTCAAAGGGATTAACGCACATGAAATACCCACCGATGTATTAGTTAGATCTTATTTTAAGGCTGATACTGAGGCGGTTAATTTATTGGTACGTGTGCCACTGGAGGCAATGCGTGATATGAATTTTCCGGTAAAAGGACCTGGTTATTTAAAGTTAAAAGAAATGCCTGAGTTAACTCTGGATGCCGCTGAAATTTGGCTGGGCAATTTTGTCGATGTTTATGCTGGCGAGCATAAAATAGCGGATTGGAAAATTTCCAAGACCAGAATTTCATTGCCGTCAGATCTTTCGTTTGCAAGCTATCAGAAAGCATATGAAAGTTTTTCTTTAGCGCCACTCTCAGAAAATACATTATTGCATCATGATCAGGCGCTTCTTGATGTATTGATTACTTATCCATTAAAAGTCAGCGATACAAATTTTTCGGTCGATTTAAATTTTGGAGGACTGGGGTTAAATACCACCACTGTATTGACTTTTGTAACTCCTCAGGGAGCTAACCGAATGTTCGAGTTCACCGGCAGTCCTGGTTTGGTCGAATTAGATCCAACTTGGTATCGTGCTTTCCTGCGCTTTGTGATTTCGGGGGTAGAGCATATATTAAGCGGTCTTGATCATCTCTTATTTATTTTGTGCTTGATTCTGCCATGCAGACAATGGCGGCCATTAATTGCAACTATCACCGCGTTTACTTTCGCTCATTCTGTGACTTTACTGGCCTCTGCTTTTGGGTTGGTGCCTAATAGTTTGTGGTTTCCACCGTTAATAGAAATGTTAATTTCCTTATCAATTGTTTATATGGCGCTCGAGAATATTCTAAGAAAAGATTTCCGCCAACGCTGGTCTATGGCTTTTGGTTTTGGTTTAGTGCATGGTTTTGGCTTTTCTTTTGCCCTAAGCGAGTCGTTGCAATTTGCTGGTAATCATCTTTTAACTTCATTGTTGAGTTTTAATATTGGTGTTGAGATTGGTCAGATTTTGATGATTGCTTTAGCCCTACCAATACTCAATTATTGTCTTAGAAATATTGCCTCAGAGAGGTTAGGTATTATTGTCATTTCTGTATTGGTATTACATACCGCTTGGCATTGGATGCTAGAACGCTACATGATAGTGAGTGCTTATCAATTTAATGCGCCATCACTGAGCTCAATAAGTTGGGATGAATATATGAACTGGTGTCTATTATTATTGTTTATTACTCTGATTTTATATTTCTTGCGTCGATGGTTTGGAGAATTTTTATCTAAAAATTAGGGTGGTTGTTCTTGAGGCTCTTTATTAAGAAAACACTTCAGGGTAAGCTCGAGTTCGCTTTAGGTTTAAAAATCGCTAATAAGAGCGATAGATAAATTCATAACAAGGAGAAAACAATGCAATCATTGATGATAGTTTTGCTCGGCATAGCAGGGATGACGTTTGGCTGGTTTGTCTATTCGAAATTTATAGCAACTAAAATATATCAACTTGATCCAGATTTTGTGACGCCCGCTAATGAGTTCAATGATGGTGTTGACTTTGTACCTACCAATAAATATGTCTTATGGGGTCATCACTTTACCTCTGTAGCGGGAGCAGCCCCTATAGTTGGTCCTGCTATCGCAGTTTATTGGGGGTGGGTACCTGCGGTATTGTGGGTTACTATTGGCACGGTATTTTTTGCTGGAGTGCATGATTTTGGAGCGCTCTGGGCAAGCTCCAGGCATAAAGGTAAATCTATTGGTGCGCTGTCTGAGGATGTGATTGGTAAACGAACGCGCGCACTCTTTATGGTGGTTATCTTTTTGGTCCTATTGATGGTGAATGCCGTATTTGGGGTGGTGATCGCCGGTGCCTTTGTGAATACACCTAATGCCGTTTTTCCTGCTTGGTCGGCAATTGCGGTAGCCCTCGTTATTGGTCAGTTGATCCATCGCAATGTAAATCTTACGTTGCTTTCTGTTGTGGGTGTCACGGCGTTGTATTTTTCTATCTATGTGGGAAGTGTCATGCCGATTGAGTTACCCGCAAATATGTTTGGTCTCACGGCCAATGCTAATTGGATTATTATTCTCTTTATTTATGCAGCCATTGCTTCAATGCTGCCTGTTTGGGTTTTACTGCAACCGCGTGACTTCATAAATGGGTTGCAGCTTTTCGTGGGTTTATTTTTACTCTATGGAGCGGTGGTACTTTCTTTGCCGGATATTTCTGCGCCGGCATTTAATAACAATATGGCGGAGGACGCCCCATCATTGGTGCCACTATTATTTGTCACGATCGCGTGTGGAGCGGTATCGGGTTTTCATGGCATTGTGGCATCAGGCACTAGCTCTAAACAACTCAACAAAGAAACCGATGCTCGTTTCGTAGGCTACTTTGCCGCGCTTGGTGAAGGGTCATTAGCGTTAATTACCATTGTTGCTGTGAGTGGCGCAGCGCTCGCTGCTACCCCTGAAATTTGGCATCAAATATATGATAAATACGGTTCAGCAGGAGCGGGGACTTTTATACAGGGTGGCGCACAGATGATTACCAATGGCTGGGGCCTTCCGGTGGGTATTTCTACTACCTTACTTGCAACCATGGTGGCCTTATTTGCAGGTACCACCATGGATTCAGGGGTCAGATTGCAACGCTATATTATTCAAGAATGGGGTGATATTTATAATATCGCGCTATTTAAGAAAGGGGTATTCGCGACATTATTGGCGGTGACTTGCTGTTTGTTGCTTGCTTTTGGTGCGGGTGGCGCCTCTGGA
>TARA_B110001454_G_scaffold70948_1_pt1 | contig 16288 bp, 14 predicted proteins | sample TARA_B110001454 | Tara Oceans TARA_B110001454 (sample SAMEA4397004) | marine metagenome | biome: Polar Biome; feature: [MES] marine water layer (ENVO:01000295) within the mesopelagic zone...; material: water (ENVO:00002006), including particulate matter (ENVO:01000060) such as...... | reverse complement strand
TATGGCCAGGCATTCCAACTCCACAAACCAAAAATAAAAATCAAGGAACACCTTATATAGTATGCACAGGTGGCGAACCCCTATTGCAACTCGATGAACCTCTAATCGATGTTATGCATAACTATGGTTTTGAAGTCGCCGTCGAAACAAACGGAACCCTTCCTGCACCAGAAGGTTTAGACTGGATCTGTCTTAGCCCGAAAGCTGATGCCGAACTTGTATTAATAGACTGCGATGAACTAAAGCTGGTTTACCCTCAACCTTTAGCCATGCCTGAATTCTTCGATCATATTCAAGCCACGCACCGGTATTTACAACCAATGGCCGACGCATCTCTCGATTATATTGTATCTGATGCTCATGAGGGCTTATCCCAGAGCAACACTCAAAAAGCAACCAACTACTGTCTTAAGCATCCCAAATGGAAGCTAAGCCTGCAAACACATAAAATGCTTGGTATAGAATAAATCCAATAATGAAATTATCTGCACTGCTCTCAGCATTACTCGCGCTCTTCATCCTTTCATGCTCAGTCGTCGCAGAAGAGCAGATAGCCGACCCAACTCCAGCTCATCATGATAACGGAACATTCCGTAATCCATACTTACCTGCAGGCTTTAAACCCAGCTTTATCTCTTTTTTAAAAGCACGCCTATTTGATGACATGACTTGGCCCGATGCGCCTGAAAATTACCAAGGTTTTTGGCAACCTGCCAATTTAGAGAAAATACATAATCCTGATTTTGACAAAGCCCAAGCAACTCTTATTGGACACTCCACAGTATTATTGCAATACCAAGGAATAAATATCCTTACCGATCCAATATTTTCTGAACGCTCCTCTTATTCACAAAGCTTCGGACCAAAACGCTTCACACCACCCGCGCTAGAAATAGAACAACTGCCTAATATCGATATTATCGTAATCTCACACAATCATTATGATCATCTTGATGTAGACTCAGTAGAAGCACTGACAAGCTCAACGTTTATAAAAAAAATAAATGGCAAGCAGCCACTCTGGTTAGTTCCATTAGGCTTAAAGAAATGGTTCTCGCAATTTGAAATTACAAATATTCAAGAACTGGATTGGTGGCAAGAGTATAAAGTTGGCGACCTAACGGTTCAGGCACAACCGAGCCAGCACTGGTCACGTCGAGGAATGTTTGATACCAATGAAAGCTTATGGGCATCCTGGGCATTTATTTGGCCAGAAGTTGAACATGCGCCAGAAGGCTTTATAGCATGGTTTGGTGGTGATACTGGCTACAACCCATATCAATTTAAAGAGATAGGAGAAAGACTTGGGAAAGTTGATTTGGCCATGATTCCTATCGGGGCCTATGAACCAAGATGGTTTATGAAAACCCAACATGTAAATCCTGCGGATGCGGTCGAAATTTTCAAAGACATTAATGCGGAATCAGCCTTTGGCATTCATTGGAATACCTTTGTATTAACCGCTGAAGCAGTCGATGAACCTCCAAAAGCCTTAGCCAGAGCCCTGCACAAGAATGGCCTTGATGCAGAGCAGTTTCAAGCGATGGATATTGGTAAGACCTGGTCAGAATAAAAACATCTAATTATGAGTTTCTAAGCCTTAGCAGAAGGCCTAGCACTGACCATTTTATACCAACGAGCTAGATGAGGATGTTTTTCTTCATCAATACGGCGCTTAATAACTTTCGCAAAATCAATGGCACATAAAGCTGTAATATCAGCGATTGAGAATTCATTTCCGGCGATGTATTTAGAATTTGCTAAATGCTTATTCAATTTATGAATGTGTTTATCGGCATCAAGTGCGCTGACTTCTGAGAATTGCTCGACCTGATTAGTAACCGCCTTCCACATAGGATTACCGTGTCTAAATGAAAGAGCAATCGAGTTGTATAGCCCTAATTCAATACGACGATTCCACATTTCAGTTAAAGCTTTTGATTTTGCATCGGTTCCCATCAAAGGGATTTCAGGATAAAGCTCTTCAAAATAACGACTAATAGCCATTGATTCTGTAATCAATTCACCATCATCAAGCTCTAAAACAGGTAAACCACCATAAGGATTGATTTCACGAAATTCATTACTAAAAGTTTCCCCTTTAGCAATATCAACATTAACAACATCAATACCCGCATCTGCATAAGAAAGCCCCTTTTCTGCTAGAAACATCCGCACACGTCTTGGATTGGGAGCCATTTGATAATCATATAATTTCATTACTACTGTCCTTCACTATTAGTCTTTATTATTAGTCCTAGAAAACTAACCTCTTAGAACGGATTGAGCAATCGCTAATTAAGCCCTACTGCATTACCGTTTACTTTATTATCTTATAGAAATTACGTATTTTAGAGTCACTGTACCTCACACTTTAGATATGGTACAAATGTACAACTTAATACCTATTACACAAAACAATAAGAAAAATGACGACACATAATTTCCTCCCTGCTGAGTATTTTCAGCATATGAGCCAAGCGCTCATACAAGCTGGGGTACATAGACCAACACTCATAATCGATAAGCAGCGTTTAGATGAAAATTTAGATGCCTTATTATCGGTTATTGAAACGGGATTCGACTATCGCATTGTCGCCAAGTCATTACCCTCCGTGCCTTTGCTAAAATACATAATGCAGCGCAGCGGCAGTAATCGCCTGATGAGTTTTCACCTACCATTTTTACACCATGTGGTAGAACATATCCCCCAAGCAGACATTTTATTGGGCAAACCCATGCCTGTAGCAGGGGCGAATGAGTTTTATCAATGGCATCAAACCCTCAAGCACACCACCTTCACTCCTAACAAGCAGTTACATTGGCTAATTGATAGCATTGATCGCTTACGACAGTACCAAACATTAACCAAAGAACTGAATTGCTCCCTGAATATTAATTTAGAATTGGATGTCGGTTTACACCGTGGAGGCTTTAATGCCAACAACGAAAAGAATAAAACTGAGCTGATACAAGCATTAGAGATATTAAAAATCGATAAGCGGTTAATACTGACAGGGCTTATGGGATACGAGGCACATGTCAGTAAAATACCCAAAATGATCGGAGGGCCAGAGAAAGCATTCACATGCGCTATGCAAACTTATCGTGAGAGTCTTCAACAAGTTATTAATATTTTTGGCCAACAATTTTGTGATTCATTAATTTTAAATGCTGGCGGAAGCAGCACCTATCCTCTGTATAAAAAATCGGATGAGAAATCAGCATTCATTACCGAACTCGCAACGGCTTCAGCCTTAGTAAAACCAACCGACTTCGATGTTTCTACACTCGAACATCACAAAGCGGCTTGCTTTATTGCCACCCCTGTTCTGAAACTGGTTGATAAACCTGAAATCCCCATGCTGAAAAATGTTTCTAAATTTCTGCATATGCTGGGTGTATTACCTAAGCAAGCTTGCTTTATTTATGGTGGAAACTGGCTCGCATCTCCATGCTTTCCTGCGACGAGTAAACGTTCAAATATTTTTGGCCACTCAAGCAACCAAGAAATGTACGAACTCAATGATGATCATACATTAAATGTGGACGATTATTTTTTCCTTCGTCCTAGTCAAAGTGAGGCTGTCTTTTTGCAATTCGGTGAAATTGCCGTTTATGAAGAAGGCAACATTATTGATTGGTGGCCAGTTTTCCACGCAGACGATAATGAAAAACATACAGCACACCGCAAATTAAATAGCATTAAGGAAAATGTATGATACTTGTTCTTGCCTACCTATTAATTCCTGCATTGATTGTTATTGCATGCCAAAAATTTTCTCTACTTGATAAAGCCGGGGTCGTAGTGCTTTCTTTTGGTTTAGGCATCGCTATTGCTGCGGGCTTAGATTTATCATTTTTTTTCGAAACCAATACGATCACCTCGGTGCAAAAAAATGTGTCTGAAATCAGTATTGCCATAGCCTTGCCACTCTTACTATTCTCGATCAATGTTAAAAGCGCACTGAATATGGCTGGCGATACCTTAAAAGCCATGGGGTTAGCATTATTATCAGTGATTGTTATCAGCACTGTTGGTGCAATTATTTTTAACGATCAAGTAGCCGATGTCTGGCAAGTAGCAGGGATGTCTGTAGGTGCCTATACTGGTGGTGGTCCCAATATGGCAGCGATAAAAACAGCTATTGATGGTAAAGAATCTATCTTTATTACGATGGTAACTTACGATATTTTATTTTCAGCCATATACCTTATTTTTGTCATGACCTTAGGAAAGAAAATATTTGGTTTATTCTTAAATAAATATCAGCCTAATAACAATGATGCAGACATCGGCTATTCTGGCATGGAGCATATGTCTGACGAAACAGCTCATGGCTATAAGAAACTGACCGATATAAATCTTTTACCACAAACGGCAGCCGCATTCTTTTCTTCAATAATCGTTGTGGGTTTAGCGCTATTTATAGCCAGTTTAGTGCCAGAGACTTATGAATCGACAGTCACTATTATTGGTATTACTAGCTTAGGTTTAGCCGCGTCTTTTATACCCAAAATTCGCAATCTAGCCAATAGCTTTCAACTAGGTATGTACCTTATTTTAGTATTCTGTTTTACCACAGGCACAATGACAGATAGCGGAATTTTTACGGACATTGATCTCGGTCTTGCCAGCTATATCAGCTTTATTCTTATTGGCTCGCTTATTATGCAAGCGCTGCTATGCAAACTGTTTAAGATCGATACCGATACCTTTTTAATCACCTCATCAGCGGCAATCATGTCAGTACCTTTTATACCCGTGATTGCAGGAGCCTTGAAAAACCGTGAAATCTTATTACCCGGTTTTGCGGCGGCTATTCTCGGTTATGCCGTGGGAAATTATTTAGGCATTATCGTTGCTAATCTCAGCCGTGCTTTAGTGGGAGCTTAACATCGTCTAAGCGGCATAGACTGCTTTTGAGTGAAGCAGCTTATGCCGTTCCGTTTACTTAGCGTCTAAAATAGCCACAACACCCTGGCCACCAGCAGCGCAGATAGAGATAAGACCACGGCCTTTACCCTTTTCTTCTAGCATCTTAGCCAAAGTAGAAACCAAGCGACCACCGGTTGCGGCAAATGGGTGTCCCGTTGCAATAGAAGAACCATTCACATTCAACTTACTACGATCGATCGATCCCATAGCGCCATCACGGCCTAGTTTTTCTTTACAGAACGTCTCGTCTTCCCACGCTTTCAGTGTGGAAGCAACCACACCGGCAAACGCTTCGTGAATTTCGTAAAAATCAAAATCTTGCAGTGTCAGGCCCGCACGATCTAACATATTCGATACCGCATAAGCAGGTGCCATCAATAGACCTTCAGCATCTTTACCGACAAAATCCACCGCCGCTGTTTCATAAAAAGAAAGATAAGCACGAACAGGTAAATTGTTTTCTTTTGCCCATTCTTCAGACGCTAACAATACGCAAGAAGCGCCATCGGTTAATGCCGAAGAGTTCGCCGCGGTCAAGGTACCCTTGCCTGATTTTTTATCAAAAGCAGGTTTCAACGACGCCATTTTTTCTAAGTTAGGTTCACGCGCTAAGTTATCTTTTTCTAGACCTTGAAAAGGGGTAACCAAATCATCAAAGAAACCACGATCGTATGCCGCTAAAAGATTCTTATGGCTGTTAAAACCAATTTCATCCTGCTCTTCGCGCGTAATGCCCCATTCTTTTACAGTAATCTCGGTATGCTCACCCATCGACATGTTCGTGCGGGGCTCACCGTTACGCGGTACTAACGGTGCTAAATGCTTAGGGCGAATCTTAGAAAGCAATTTTAAACGCTCGCCCGTGGTTTTAGCGCGATTAACATCTAAAAGGATTTTACGTAATCCTTCAGAAACACCAATCGGCGCATCAGACGTAGTATCAGACCCCCCCGCAATACCGCAATCGATATGGCCTAAGGCAATTTTATTTGCAACCTGCATGCAGGCTTGTAAACCCGTACCACACGCTTGCTGAATATCCGTTGCAGGCGTCATTGGATTTAATGACGTACTCAGTACGCATTCACGAGCCAAGTTAAAATCACGACTGTGTTTAATCACAGAACCCGCAACCACTTCACCGATTTTTTTACCTTGCAGGTCATAGCGATTAATTAGGCCGTTCAGCGCCGCCGTTAACATATCTTGGTTAGACGCATAAGAATACGTGGTATTTGAACGGGCGAAAGGGATACGGTTACCGCCAATAATGGCTACGCGACGAATTTTCTGTGTCATGTTCTGTTCCTTTAAATTTTTAAGACTGTATCAATGCAATTTTTTTACTACTAACAACAATAAGAGATCGACCTTGAGTCTACCAATTAGAGGCTGTCTAGCATTGGCTGAAGTGACGCAATAAGCATTCAAGCGGTCAATTAATTGCTGTAGGATAGCTGCTCTAATCTGCATATACACCCAATACAATAAATACCTAGAGAATGGGAAGTGAAATCATGGGCAATTTTTACGAAAGCATGTTGAGTTCAGGCATGGGCCGCAAAGTATTAAGTAGTGTTGGCCTACCAACACCAATCGAACTAAAACGTTATAGCGCCAGCCAAGCAACTTTCTTAGAAGGCAATGCATTAGTCGGTACCGCAAAAAATGGTGAACTGATTTCCGATATCATACGCAATTTAGGGGACTCAGATGCGAATATCTTCTTTCCATCAGCCGCCATTACCGCCAACGAAGTGGTCAAAGCCGGGGCTGATCACTCGGTAAAAGTGACTCAGGTTGAATGCTCGAAAGGCATGAAAGAGAAATTCAACGTCGTTATTTTTGATGCTTCAGGCATCGAAGATGGCGAAGGCCTGTCTCAACTTTATACCTTCTTTAACCCCATCATGCGCAGCCTTACCTCAAATGCTCGTATTATTGTTGTGGGCCGCCCACACATGAAAGCTAAAAACGGTGAAAAAGCGGCCGCCATGCGTGCCCTAGAAGGCTTTACTCGCTCGGTTTCTAAAGAAATTGGTAAAAAAAGCGCGACCTCTCAAGTTGCCTATATTGAAGAAGGGGCTGAGAAGCAAATGGATTCAACCATTCGCTTCTTAGCCTCTGCAAAATCGGCTTATGTGGCAGGCCAAGTCATCCATGTTCGTAAAGGCAAAGTGATTAACTATCCTGATTGGCACAAACCTTTAGCAGGCAAAGTTGCTTTAGTAACCGGAGCCTCACGTGGCATTGGTGAATCGATTGCTCGTACTCTATCCCGCGATGGTGCAACCGTACTGGGTTTAGACATTCCACCTGCGGAAGCTGATCTTAATACTGTTATGGCAGAAATTGGCGGTGAATCATTATTAGCCGATATATCCTCAAAAGAAGCACCAGCGTTAATTGCGGCTAAGTTAAAAGACATGGGCGGGGCCGATATTGTTGTGCATAACGCAGGGATTACCCGTGATAAAACATTAGCCAACATGCCTCAGCACTGGTGGGACATGACCATTGCCATTAATTTATCCGCTGAAGAACACATTAATAACGAATTGTTTGCAACAGAGGCGATCAATAAAGGCGGTAGCATCATCTGCGTATCTTCTATGAATGGCATTGCCGGGCAAATGGGTCAAACCAACTATGCCGCATCCAAAGCCGGTGTTATTGGTTATGTTCAATACATGGCTGATGAATTAGCGAAAAAGAACATCACGATTAACGCCGTTGCGCCAGGTTTTATCGAAACGGCTATGACCGATGCGATTCCGTTTATGACCCGCGAAGTCGGTCGTCGTTTAAATTCATTATCGCAAGGTGGCAAGCCCGTCGATGTCGCAGAGACCATTGCTTTCTTCGCCAATCCTGCATCCAGTGGTGTTACCGGCAATGTTGTACGCGTGTGCGGACAGTCTTTAGTCGGCGCATAGATCTAAGTATTGATCTGGGCATAATTAGTTAAGCAAACGGCTCAATGAGGTTCTGATTAAAAGACTCTCATTGAGCCCGCTCTATTCATTTCTTTTGTTAACACAGCAAGTTATAAATAGTGCACTAAACTCTAGATAGGTCCATTTCGTATATTTAGAGCAATTTATGCATAAAAAAAGCCTACACACATACCTGCAGTCATTTTTGGCAATCGCAACTATTTTTTTCTGTAGCATAAGTTACAGCCATACATTAAGAGTTGGAACAACACTCTGGCCTGGCTACGAGCCACTGTATCTTGCCAATAAAATAAATGCCTATGAAGGCGATATACGCATGATTAACTACCCTTCAACGAGCGAAGTGCTAAGAGCATTCAAAAATAAAACATTAGAAGTCGCCGCCCTAACTCTTGATGAAGTATTATTTTTAGCCGCATCCGATACTCCCATCGACATTATTCTAGTTCTGGATATTTCAGAAGGAGCCGATGTCATTATGGGTCGCCCAGAATTAAAGAATATGAACGGTTTAATTGGTGCCCGAATTGCTGTCGAAAGCACGGCCGTTGGCGCCTACACTCTAAGCAGAGCACTGGAAATACATAATATCACTATAGAACAAGTATCCCTTGTGAATGTGGAACACAGCAGCCATAAAGAAAGTTATATAAAAGGCATCGCTGATGCCGTCGTCACTTTTGAACCTGTTCGAACGCAATTATTAAATAAGGGGGCAATAGAACTGTTTAGCTCAAAAGAAATTCCAGGAGAAATTATTGATGTGCTCGTTGTCCATAAAAACACTCCAAAAACTCATGGCAGTGAGCTATCTGATCTATTGCAAGGTTGGTTTAAAGCATTAACATATCTAAAAAATGAAGCGGACGAATCTCACCGCTTTATTGCATCTCGCATGAAGATATCGCCAAATGATGCCAAAGAAAGTTATTTTGGCCTTACTCTGCCGTCACTCGATCAAAATAAAGCACTTTTAACTGGAGAGCCTGCCCCTTTGCAAAAAACATTAAAGCGTTTAACTAAACACATGATGCGAAGTCAACTGATTGATTCAGACAGTACCCAGAATGCGGTGCTTAATCCATCATTCTTACCGTAAAAATTTTATGTCACTAAAAATATTTATTCCACTGCTATTAGTTATCTTTTCCTTGCTCACGACGCTAATAGGCTACTTGGCTATTCATAAAGATCTAACACAATCAATTGAAGAAAGCTCATTGCTGTATATGAATGTTGAGCTTAGCAAATTGCAATCGCTGCTTACGCCGATGCTTACCCAAAAGAATGTGCGAGCGATTAAATCATTACATGCCTTTAAAGCATCCGAACTCGATAACAAAGCCATGCTCATCGTAAATGAAGATGGCATTGTCGTTGCTTCAAACAACCAACAAGATTTGCTGAATCCTTGGCAAGAAAGTAAGCAAGATATTCAACCTGAATTCGTCAAAAACTCGACCAGGTTACAGCGCAGCTATACTCAATTTTCGGCCGATAAAAAACGACTCAATGGCTACATTGATTTATGCGTGAGAGACTTATCAAAAGGTTTAAGAAATTCTTCATGCGGTTTTTTATATTACCAAATAAATGTTGATTTAAAGCAACAACAAGCAGGTTCTTGGCTAATCAAACAATCACTCTACATTGCTGTAGGCAGTAGCTTAGCTGCAATATTATTAATGTTTGTTATGAATACCCTAATTACCAAACGAGTATTAAAAATTCAGCAAGCACTGGATCGTTGGTCTAAAGGTGATAGAAATGCACAAATATCGTTAAAAGGTAATAACGAACTAAGCCACATCGGTAATATGATTAACTCATTAGTAAAACAATTTTCGGCCGATGAAGAAGCCCTGATATTTAGTCAACAAGTAAACAATGCCATCATACACAGCGCGAATTACAGCATTATTGCAACCGATACCAATGGCATTATTACGACGTTCAATTCCAGTGCTGAAAAGTTATTAGGCTATGATAAGCATGATTTAATCAACAAACAGTCTCCCGCTCTTTTTCATGATATTAATGAAGTTAAATCCCATAATAAAAAACTATCTGCTGAATTAGGTATTGAAATTCCCGTTGGCTTTGAGACCTTAGTATCTAAATCCAGAACAGGCATACCCGATGAAAATAATTGGACCTACATTGCTAAAAATGGCAAAAGAATTCCTATACGCTTATCGGTAAGTGCTTTGTATGACTCTTACGGAGATATTTATGGATTCCTTGGCATTGCTTATGACATAAGTGATCAGTTAGAGGTGGAAGTTAAACTGGAGCATCTCGCGTATTTTGATCAACTGACACAACTTCCTAATCGAGTACTGTATAACGACCGTTTAAACCAAGCCATTGCATTCTCTGAGCGCTATAAAACACACTTCACAATCTTTTTTATCGATCTTGATAAGTTCAAATACGTTAATGATAATTACGGCCACGAAGTGGGCGATAAATTATTAATAAAAGTAGCGAAAATACTCACTCAATGCGTACGGAAATCCGATACAGTGGCTCGTTTAGGCGGAGATGAATTTACCGTAATTATTCCCAATATGAATCACAATTGCGACCGTGATTCCGTCAGTTTAATCGCCAAAAAAATCATCACCGAGCTGAGTCAAGATATGATCATTGATCATCATCACATACAAATTGGTGCCAGCATTGGGATTGCCATATACCCTGAGCATGGCGCAGATACATCAAGCTTGAATCGCCATGCAGATATCGCCATGTATCAAGCAAAAGAACATGGCCGTGGGCGCTACTTTTTTTACGATACTAAAAAAGACTCAATACTTCCGACACCGAACTAATTCACTCAGGGTTTATCGATGAGCCCTATTTTTGCTACAATCAGCCTTTAAGATTTTCAGAGACTGCTCTTGTAGCAAAATACCCATAATGGCTAAAAATAAGCGCGATATTCCAAACTATCAACTTCCTATTATCGAGACCCACTTTCATTTAGATTATCTAAAAGAAGGCAGTGTGGAAGAAATATTAGAGAAAGCACGTAATATTGGCATAGAACGCTTTCTCACCATCGCCGTCTCTCCCGATAATTTAAACAATGTCATCTCCCTCACCCAGCAGCACGCTGATGTTTATGGCACACTAGGGATTCACCCTCATGATGCCGAACTTTATAATGCCGATGTCGAAGCCATTATCCGACAAAATTTGGCCCCTGAAAATCGCAGTCATAAACTGCGAGCCGTGGGTGAAATCGGCTTAGACTATTTTTACGACAACGCCGATCGAAAAATTCAGCGTGATGTCTTTGAGTCCCAGCTACAGATTGCCGTGGATTATCAGCTCCCCGTCGTCATTCATACCCGAGAAGCCGATGACGATACCCAAGCCATTTTGGCGAACTTCGCCCCATTGATGAAAAACAAAGGGGTGATTCACAGCTTTACATCAGGCATCGAGTTAGCACGCTTCTGTGTAAGCCAAGGCTTTAATCTTGGCATCAATGGCATTGTTACCTTTAATAAAGCGGATAATGTTCGTGAAGTCGTCGCAGATACGCCTATTGAGCAGTTATTATTAGAAACGGATGCGCCTTTTTTAACTCCAGTACCTTATCGTGGTAAAGAAAATGCACCATGCTATTTGCCGTTTATTGCAGAGAAAATTGCTGACATAAAAGGAATGGCGGTAGAAGATGTATTAAAGCAATGTTATAAAAATTCACTCGAAACCTTTTTTAGCTAAGGCCAACAAAAACCCTCGTAGCCATGCCCTACAATTCAATGCCTATCACAAGCGGATCATGATCTGATGAACGATAGGCATCAGGCTGGGCATAATGGCTATCATATTTTAATAAAACATCTTCCACAGCATTGATCGACCAGCTATCAATACTGCGGATAAAAGGCAACATAAAATCATTGGCTAATGCATGGTCAAGGTTGCCTAAATAGCCCTGAAAGCTGTACGAAAAATCCGTCTTTAAATGTTCATACCCTGCACTTGCTAATACGAATAACGGATCCTCTTGGCTATAACTGTTTAAATCACCAACAATTAATACAGGATCATTCTTCTTTTGCACTTTTTCAGCAATGAATTTTACTAAAGCCTTCATCGCTTGAGTCCGTATTAGATTACAGTTGCCTTGAGCAGCTTCAGCCTTGCCTCTGTATGTTTGCTTGCGCTTGTCACTCGCCTTCTCATTACGATTTTCTGCACAAGGCCGGCCTTTCGATTTCAAGTGATTAACCGCCAAATAAAAGGATTTTTCTCCCATAATAAATCTCTGCAATACACTAGGTCGATTATAACCATCATTGAACAAAGGTTTATAACCTTGCTGACTTCTATATGTCGCAGATGTCGACGCATCTAAAATATAAGCTGGCCCAGCGGCTTTTATGTTATGACCTCGATATAAGATACCGATACTAATTTCATCTTTGCCAAGAGTCTTACGATTAGGAATGATGTACTGATACTTGTTTTCACCCTGCTGAATAAGGGAATAGTGTGTATTCAGCGCTCGAGTTAAATCAGCAATGGCCGAATGCTCCCCATAGCCGTCATTTTCTAATTCCATCAACGCAATAACATCAGCATCCATAGCAGTAATGGCTGATACCAGTTTTTGGGTTTGCATCCGGAACTGAGCATAACTTTTTGCCCCCCTTGACGTTGGAAAGCCTACATTTCTATTACTCAGAGATGTGGGGTTGCCATTAAAATAATTTTCAATATTCATGCTAGCCACCACAATATTGGCTTGAGATGAAGTAATCGGATGCTTAGGTCTCGGTTTCGTTCTAATATTAATAGCGCTAGCATCGCCCTCTGGAATCAAAATGTAATACTCACCATAACGGTGCAATATCGCCGAAATTTGATGAATCTCGTCTCCAATCCGCAAAGGATTGTTCGCCGAGAACCCTTCCTTATTTGGAAATGGAATAAATTGAGGAGAATATGACGAAAATCCATCATCGACTAACAGATAATCTAAATTTTTATCACTTACCTGTACATCCTTAGAATAAAGATCCTCTGCGCGATACCGTTCCGTTGGCTGATAATGCAAGCGCGAAGAAATGGCAAACTGTCCATAATTACCTAAACCATAGCCCGCACCAAATAAATCACTGACCCGTAAATCCTGCTTTATTAAGATACGCATCCCTTCGAGGGATTCTAGTATCGCTAGTGATGCTACCGGTAATGTAATTAATTTTGGTTTTGGCAACGGTAGGTTATGGGCACAAACAGTTAATGCTTTAACTCGTTTCAATTCAGTCAAACCTTGGTACTCAGCTACTTGAGCCAACAGGCGAATCTTTTGACCAACCTTAACCACGGCGCGGGAATGATAGATAAAAACCCCATGAGAAGCATTTTTATAACTATCCATTGCGTCTTCTTGCTGCAACCAAAACCCTTGATACTCTTTGCTTTTATCAAGAGTAACAATACCTTCCACCACAACCCACTTGTGAATGAGTGGACTTATCCAAGGCGAATTTGAATCAACAGACGATCCTTGAATATCTGAAATAGGCTTATAAAATTTTGAATCGCTATCACCACAGCGACCTAAAGGAATGTATTCTTGCGCGTGGCTAAAAATAGGCAATAGAGATAATAAAAGAAATGAAGTTAACGCAAACACCGCAGTAAAAAAGTAATGACAGGAGCGATTTAAATGAATCATGATCACTCCCTCACTGAATATTATAAGCCAACAGGATAAATTATCTGATCTTGAAAACCGGTAGTGACTTCAATAGCCCCCGAAAAATGCTCATCTAATTCATTATCACCAGAATCAACAATTAAAGGACGGCCTTCTAAAGCACGTATTTTTGCCTTTGTTGAAATCACCTGTATGTTTTCTTTACCGAGTTTCTTTAATACCTCAGCACTAAGCTGCTGATTGCCGCGACCAATGATATGTCCCTGGCCACCAATAATACTAATCACCGCCTTGCACGCATATTGATCTACATAGGTCAGAATATCCAACTCGCTAACGTCTGATTGCAATAACGCTTGGTTCAATACGGCATCAATTCCAAGCAGCGTATTATCCAAACCTAACTCATCCATGATCGCTTGTGTTGTTTTGCCAGAACCTATCAAATAAAGGACATCGTCCTCCATGTTTTGCACAATATCTGCTGCAATATCTTGCAAAACCAATTCTTCAATTTCAATGCCCCCCTGTTTAACACTTTGTACAAACTGCCCTGCTTGCGGTACTCGCATTTCACCATAGAGCTTTGCTTGCACAATGTTATTTCGAAAAGCATCTTCGTCAATATCACGAACATCATGGGACTTAACATCAATTAAATCACCACTGGCAAGCTGGGCGATAACTTCACCAGCCGCTTTCGGGGTAACTGCATAGACCGCTGAGTGAATTTTAACCCCTGCTGGAATACCCAATACCGGAATATTGTCGGCGACTACGCTGCAAATATCCCTTGCAGTCCCATCGCCACCGGCAAATAAAATAATATCAACTTTTTGATCAAGCAATTGTTGTGCTGCTATACACGTATCATTCGCCGTGGTTTCATTCGTAGCGATACGACCAAGCACCTGATGATCAAATCCCATCTCAGCGACAAGATTTTCACCCATCGCTTGCGGACATGTAATAATTTTAATTTGGTCTTTTATTGCGGTTAAAACATTCAATGCAAGCCGAGTGCGTTCGCTTGATTTGCAGGTTGCGCCACGAGAAAACGCCTCTTTAACAATCTCAGCGCCATCGCTGCCCTTCAGGCCAACACTGCCACCAATTCCCGCCAAAGGATTAATAATAAGACCTAACGTTAACATGGATACCTCTTACAACATGGAATATGAAACATCGTAATTTAACATTACATCCAATCAGAAATCTTAATACCAATACCAATTCTTTCTTGATACTGGTCGTAGTCAATCAAGCTTTCGCCATAACCATTAAAATATTGAACAAATCCTTTCATGCCATTGTCGATTGGAAAACTCCAATCCAATGTCACCGAGCCTAGGTTATCATTTAAACGTAAATTATTGCGTAAGGTCACTGAAATACTATGATCATTCATTTTGCGTAAAAAGAAGACATCACCATAGCCCATATATCTTTCAATACCCGGATTGTCATCACCGCTAACTTGATTTGGCCTTTCTTTCTTTTCTTCCGGCATGCGATACCAAGCTCTTACATTTAAAATACGATTGGGCCAAACTTTGGCCGTCGATACAATGATCCGATTCCAGCTACGCGATAAATTCCCGACTTGGCCATTGGATTGATGATTAAGGGCAATCGTCATATTATCAGACCAGTCGAAATGCGGATTAAAACTAAAGATTAGTTCTGGCTCATGATTGGTTTCTCGAAACAACGCAGATATTTTACTGTTGTAGGCCTGCCAGAACGATTTGCCCGTATAAGCGACCGATAACGTATTGTATTTTCCAAACAGATCTTTGGCGACCATATATTTAAGGCTTAACTGAAAAACGAATTCCGTATTTTCAAAGCTCTTTTCTTCTTCCCCGCTTTCTTCATTTTCCAAAACCCCATCATAAAATTTCTCATGCTCTTCTTGGTTAATCTTAGATTGATACGTCAGAGGCATAAAATAATTGGGACGGTGCGGAAGTAATAAATAAGGATTATGAGCAGCGCGGCGTTCTGTTTTTACTTTTTCGGCCAAGCCAGGATATTGATAAATAGACGATGGCAAGCCCTCTTCACTACTTTCCTCAGGCTCCTCTTCTTGATCGGGGGCTAAACTAGGCAGCTGCGAATCATCATCGCTTGCGTCATCAGCATAAGAAAATGGAACAATAAGCAGCATTGTTAACAAAACGAATAAGTTCGCAGGCATTGTTGACCCTTTAAGCAGATGATATTAAAAAAGTGTTGTAAGTATAACCAAATTATCGCAAATTAGATCCATGAGCTATTATTTAGTAAGCCTAGGCAGCAACATTAATGCAGAAGTATGTTTACCAAAAGCATTACGTCTTATCAATAAGAACTATGACGTCATTACGCAATCCTCAGCACTCACAAACCCAGCCTGTGGAGACCATTTAAAATCCCCATTTCATAATCAATTACTATTATTAAAAAGTGATGACACTCAGCAACAACTAAAAGCTCACTTTGAGCAATTAGAAATTCAGCTTGGCCGAGAAAAGAAATCTCCCGCGCGTAAATTTAAAGACCGTACCATCGATATCGACATAGTGGCACAAGCTGATACTCCACAAGAAGCACTCGCAACACCGCTATACGAAAGTTACAATCAGCAATTAATGAAAGATTGGCCGCTGCCCGCCTTTTTATACAATACCTGAAATCAAAACAGGCATTAGCTTTCAATAAAAG
>TARA_B110001454_G_C12723098_1_pt1 | contig 16316 bp, 19 predicted proteins | sample TARA_B110001454 | Tara Oceans TARA_B110001454 (sample SAMEA4397004) | marine metagenome | biome: Polar Biome; feature: [MES] marine water layer (ENVO:01000295) within the mesopelagic zone...; material: water (ENVO:00002006), including particulate matter (ENVO:01000060) such as...... | reverse complement strand
ACCCCATCTGATTAATTAAGTTACACGACAACTATCCTGAAACAGGGGGGTTTGAGCTTAACTACCAGACTTGGCAGTGGTGTTTCTTGGTGAGTCTGCTAGTTATCGTGCCCGGGATGTTTTACTTGTTTTATGAAATTGCTAAGGATGAGGCAAAAAAGCAGGAGATAGCTAAAATCAAGGCGCTTGAGGAAGTAGCGGAGCGCCGCGAGCGTGATGAAGCCCGCAGTAAAGAGATCGTTGAGCGTTTATGAAAAAGAGAAAAAACGGGAGCTAGCGATCGAGCAAGAAAAGCAGCGCAAAATCAAAGCGAAGATTACTGAGGTGAAGGGCAAAGATCCTTGGAGTTCGGGATTTTTGTAAAGCAGAAAAAAGGTGATGCCGGCCCAGGATCAATATTAAAAACCGCTTCTTTATTTTAGATGTCCACAAAGAAAAGCTTAGAAAATCATAGAGCCAGCATACGCAAAAGAGCCTGACAGCAAAACTAGCTGGAAGCAAATTAAAAAAGTGTTAAGGTTTTGTTGAAAATTGATGTATTTAATGAGAGCTTACCGAAAAGCGAAAGTGGCCTTTCCTAGGATAAACGGTTATGACAAATAGGTTTGAAAATTAAAAAAGACCGCCTCGCTTTTTTGTAAACTTCGAGTTTAGTCTAAATATTTAACGAGTAAATGAGTTATGAAGGCATCTTTAAAATCTAATCACAAAACAGGTTGCAAAAAACAGTCGCCATTTTTATAAAAGGTGAATTTGAAAAGTTCTTGCTAAACTCAAACGTTTTCGTGGGACGGCGACCAGGTTTGACAAACATAAAATAAATTATCTTGGTCTTTGGTCTTGGTTTGCTCTTACTTCTGGTTGTCGCCATGAAACGTCAACACGCCTTAATAAAATTATGGACAGAACATGCTGTTACATTAATAGTATAGCAAGATTAAAAATGAATATTAAAGGAGTTTTTGTGGATGAAAAAAGTCAGCATTCTACAAATCCTATGTTGAATCGAAAAGATCCATGGCGCTCACAGTACCCAGATTCGGTATCACCTAAAATTGACATAGATCAGTACAAAAATATCCTAGAGGTTTTCGATCAAGCCGTTGCTAGATATACTGATAAAAAATCGTTCAGCAATTTTGGCCATTCGTATTCGTTCAAACAACTCTCGGAAAAGGTTGATCATTTTTCTGCTTTCCTTCAGCAAGAATTAAAATTGAAGAAAGGCGATCGTATAGCGATTCAAATTCCTAATTTGTTACAATATCCAGTAGTTTTGTTTGGCGCTATGAAGGCAGGGTTGATTATAGTAAACATCAACCCACTCTACACAGCTCAAGAGATGAAACATCAATTTAAAGACTCCGGCGCTAAATGTATAGTGATTCTTAAAAACTACGCTCATTTACTTGAGTCCGTCATTAAAGACACTCAGATTGAAAGCGTTGTTGTGACAGAGATTGGTGATTTCTTACCATTCCCGAAAAACATTCTAATTAATTTCGTTATTAAATATGTCAAGAAGATGGTCCCAACGTTTCACTTACCGCAGCAGGCTTACGAGTTGAATCAAGCTATGGAAATTGGCCGTTTGACTACTTTCCAAAAAGTGGAAATGAACCAATTGGATATTGTTTTTCTGCAATACACGGGTGGAACGACGGGCGTTTCCAAGGGCGCAATCCTTACACATAGAAACATTATCGCAAATATATTACAGATTTGTAATTGGATGAGACCGAAGCTAAAGGAAGGTGAAGAGATAGCTCTTACGCCTCTTCCACTTTACCACATCTTCTCGCTAACGGTGAACTGCTTAGCCTTCATGCGATACGGAGCTCAGAATATCTTGATTACAAATCCTCGAGACATCCCCGCGTTTATTAAGGAAATGAAATCCAGCAAGTACACGGTGATGTCTGGTGTAAATACTTTGTATAACGGACTAATGAATCATCCAGATTTTAACACTATCGATTTCTCGCAGGTGAAAATTAACGTCGCCGGCGCGATGGCGTTACAAAAAGCAGTCAGCGAAAAATGGGAAAAACTAACAAAAACTAAAGTCGTCGAAGGTTACGGCTTAACCGAAACATCACCAGTTGCATGCTGTAATCCAATTGATGGTACAGATCGAGTAGGCACGATTGGATTACCGGTGCCTGATACTTGGATCAAATTCGTCGATGATGACGGCAATGAAGTCATCGAAGAGCCTGGAGAAATTTGCGTATACGGTCCACAAGTTATGAAGGGCTATTGGGAACGTCCTGATGAAACTGCAAAGGTCATCGACAAAGAAGGCTGGTTCCACACAGGCGATATCGGCATCCTAGATGAAAAAGGTTTCGTTAAAATCGTCGATCGTAAAAAAGATATGATCCTAGTTTCAGGCTTCAATGTTTATCCAAACGAAGTCGAAGATGCGATTGCTAGCCACCCCGGAGTACTTGAGGTCGCTGCCATTGGTGTCCCCGATCAGCATTCTGGAGAAATCGTAAAAGTAGTCGTAGTAAAAAAAGATCCCTCTTTGACAGAAGCGGTGATTATTGAGCATGCAAAAAAGAGTTTAACTAATTACAAGGTTCCGAAAATAGTAGAATTCAGAAAAGAGTTACCCAAAACAAATGTGGGTAAAATCCTAAGACGAGCGCTCAGGCAGAATCCAGTCTAATATCAGGGCAAGCGCATAAAAATAGAAAACGGGTCGATTTTTGCAACAGTTCCAATGCCTAGCAAGTGTTCAGACAAAACCGCCGTTTCAACCGAACGAATACGCCCACTTTTAATATCTTAAAATTGAACGCGATTAGTCCAATTTAATTCAGTATTGGTTTTTTCTGGAATTCTCATATTTAATCACTTTCTATGACATATTTTGCTTATTTAAGAGTTTCCACAAATTCTCAAGACGCTGAAAATCATTACCAATGATTTCAACGCAAGTTAAATTGGGTGAGCTATCGAAAAACTTAAAAAGGCTAAAGTGGATTAAAGCTGTTTCGCCTTCCCTTCCTAAGTATTCCCCGGCGGGTTAGGACTCCTTTATTAACAAATCAACCACCAACCCTTAGTTCCCAGGATTCCGCGCTCAACACGATTCTCTTTAAAAAATTGGATAAGAATTGTGGATTTATCGTCGGCATCGGTCGTAAAACCAAAAAAGTCACCGCACTCCAAGCATTAAAACTTTATTTGGTGGATATCCCAGATCTAAAAGGTACTTTTGTAAAGAGAATTGGAATTTAAGTAAACTTTTGGTTAAACTAAAATAGTGAGTAAACATTGTTTATTATGGTTCTTTTTGTTGGCTCAGACTGCCTACACGCACGTTTCTTTATTTCCTCAACCTAATGGACAACTGGGAGAAGTGGAACGCTTGTATTTAACTAATAGCTCTACCTATTTTCAACTCTTTAATAACGACTTCATTGGTAGTACTGATAAATATTTAACTAATTCTACCGGTGGCAGCTATACTTACAAATCCAAGTGGGAATTTAGTTTATTCCGCAGACTCATAACTCCTGCCTTAAGTTATGACTATGGTAGTCCTAAATTAAATCAGGCCTATGGTGTTTTATCTGACGATACCACCATCGGTGTGGCCACCTATATTCAACTTGATGCTAAGTTGGTGCTTTATCCAGAAATAAACTTAATTTTTAGCGGCAATCAAAATGCAAAACAGTTATATAATTTTGTACATAAAGTAGTGGGCAGTACCTTAAACTATAACCTATACGGGAAAGAACAGACAACTATTACCGTATCTACTGGAATTAAATTAATTTATGAAGATCAATACTGGTACGGCGGGTGCGGAGTTTTTTCCTCTCCCTATATGAATGATTTATACGTCATTGGTGGGTTAAGGTATTCTTATCAGCAATTAGCCTTTACTGGGCAATATAAACTAGTGGATCAACTCAGTAGTAAATTTTATGGTCATGAAATTAAAGAAGAGAGAGTAGAGTGGCAAGTGGGACTAGGGATTAATTGGTATCTGTTTTATTTTCGATACACTTCCAGTTTTCTAAAGAACGACCCGGTTGGACAATATCACATCGCTCCTTTAAATTTCCACTGGAATTGGTAAACTCTAATCTCCTGGTGAACGCGAAATCATGGGGAACATAGGGGTTGCTGGCCTTACACTTCAAAACAAAGCCACACACATAAGGAGAGGGCGCAGATTGAAATTAGCGACTCAAGCGGGTGCAAGATAGATAAAAAGTCGAGTTCTAAAAAGGATGTAAGGTTTCGCTTTGTTTTCTACCAGAATACATACTGAAGGGCCAACCCCGTGGAACTATAATACTGCAGATCGCGGTGTCTGTTGTTTACGATGGCGACAATGCCATTGTCTAAAATGCGGAGATACATAGCAAGACCCAAATGATATTTGTGCAGAATGATTGTGCTGCCGAACTCAAGACCGCCTCTTAAGGCGGTTTCGTCATAGTAGCCACTCATGGGATACTTGTCTGGCGATTTAATGAAGTAGCGATCTTGATCGGTCGAGTAAATAGCGAACAACCCAATCTGCAGTGGTCTCCACAATACCCCGGGCCGTTCGAATTGCCAGTGTGAGTAACGGTAGGCCCAATTCAACTGCGCGTAGTGGCCGGTGTCATTTTGGTAAGATCCCACCGTAAAGGCCATGGCGTGATAGGGATTAAACTCGTAGATTGGACCAGCGGCTAGCCTACCCATAAAACCCGCCCTCGCCAATTCGATGGACCAAGTGGCGCTTGCGAAGGGGCAAGCTAAAAGTGCAATGAACGAAACTATGGCTTTAAGGTTTGTGATTCTGCACCTCCGCCGTTTCGTTCGCGTAGTTCAAACTGATTTCCAGTGATCTCAATCATCAACCACTTGTTGGACTCAACCCGGGCCGCTTGCGCCATTATCGTGCCACCGATGACTTGAAAACCATAAACATGATTATGCCCGTTGAAAATCGCTTTGGTGTTTGGGTGATTGATAATCTCATACATCGTAGTCGCCACGCCTCCGGTGAATCTTTCCGCGTCGATCAGGGGAATGTGTGTGAAAATGAATACCGGTTTGACCGAACTGCGAACGGCTTCCAGCAGCCAATCGATGTTAAAGTCCTTCGGGCTTTCGAGGTTAGCGGAGTTGAACAAAATGAAACGCGCCGAAGACGACTCGAACCAGCTGTTGAGCGGTCCGAATATTTTTCTGAACAGGCTTGGCCCGGCGCCTATGGCGTCGTGGTTGCCGATCACGCTGACGGTTGGCCGCTGAAGTTGCAGATAAGAAATCAGAAACTGGTCGTATTCCATGTTGTAAGCGCTATTCGTAAAATCTCCGAGATTGACCACGAAATCGACCGCTGGTTCTTGATTGATCTGCGCAATCACACGATCTAGCGCCATGTAATTCTGATGGGCGTCCGTAAATATGGCGATACGAATCCTTCCGTCGGCCTCAATCTGAGCGAGTTGGCCGATAGCCTTGGCATTCAAATCTCTTTCAGAGTGCAAAATTTGATCAGAGAATGGTGAATCTTGAAACGGCGCGCACGACACCAATAAACATAGCGAGATCAACACAACACTCGATGCCCGGCGTCTCACAAGATAAACTCCAAGCCAAGCGTCCCATAAAGGTCGGCTTTGATGCGATGGTCGGTCCCGGTTTTCTTAAAGATCGCTTCAGCTTCGTAAACCCGGCGATCGAAAGACTGACCGATCACCAAAACCGTATGAGTTCTTGCGCTTAACCGAACACCTACGCCACCCTCGATATATTTCTCTTCGAAAAAAATGCGGTTTTTGTCTTTGATGCGGTCATTGTGCAAGTAAGCGCGAGAGGAAAGACCTGACTTAAATTGGTAAAAGAAATCGTTCGCGAAATCCTTCCGTAAATTTCCCTCGATCCCGACCAGTGTTGCGGTGAGATTGAAAACCGAGCTTTCGTTCTTCCATTCGATCAATAAAAATGGAAGGCCAAAGGCCACCGTGAGATTTAGGTTTGGGCGATAAAATACCCCGCCGATAGGCATGATCTGACCGTTGCGAATGCCCCTATTGTTCGATTGATTTGCACCAACGATCCACTGCCATTTCTCGCTTGGCTCAAAAGCATAAATCGCGGTCCCAGCGAAATAACGGTCGCGTTTGTCTTTGAAGGGCTCGTTGCTGGCAGATTCATAACTTCCAAATAACGAGAACCAACTTCCGTCCTCGTCGCGCCTTTGGACACCGACGCCAGCCGACTGGCTACGCAGGTCAGTATTTACCTCGATCGCGTCGTTACCGATGATGAGACCGGGTCGGCCTATTCTTAATCCTTCGGCCTCCAAATTCAGGCTGGCGCTCCAACGGTCATTAAATAGGACTGGCAGTTTTCCCGCTAAGTTATAGCGCCTTAAGGGATCGGCCTTTTCTTGATTGGGAGAGGTCCAAAGATCCGACTGCATTTCGGTCAAAAGACGAACTTGCCCAGTATCGACCCTCGGCACTGTCCCCAAAAGACTCGCATTTGTCGCGCTAGACCATAATAAAATCGGAATAATGGCGAAAAACAGCATACAAATAGTTACGCCCCACATTGGCCAAGAATCAAATCTAATCCTCGGAAGATTCTGGATTTGAGAAAAACCAACCGCTCTTTATAGAAGAGCGGACGTTGCCGCATGCTGCTCCATGCTTGTCTCAATGCAGTCATAAAAGGCTCTCAATTTTGACTGTGACTGCCGACGAGTCCGGGGGAAGATCGGGAGCGAATCTCGCAACAACATTTCCTTTTCGATCAATCAGGAATTTCTCGAAGTTCCACAGAATCCCATGGGGAGAGTCCGGCGTTTCTCCGATTTGTTCCAGCTTTGCCTTTAATGAGCCGCCGTCCAATTCAATCGCTTTCGGTTGAGCCTCGATGAGCGCCGCATAAAGAGGATGTTTCGTCTTACCCTTGACGGAGATTTTTTGAAAAATCGGGAAATTTACGTCATAAGTCGTCTTGCAGAATTGCTCGATTTCTTCGTTGCTGCCTGGTTCTTGCCCCCTGAAATCATTTGCCGGAAAACCAAGAACGATGAATCCCTTATTTTGATACTTACGATAGATCTTTTCCAGAGCCTCATACTGCGGGGTTAAACCACACTTGGAGGCTACATTCACAATCAGTAGCACTTGGCCCGAAAACTCCGCCAGACTGGCGCTAAATCCATCCATCTTCTTAAACGAAATACTTTGTAGTGACATTCCGCCTCCTTTTTCATTTTATGAGATTCTTTGCATGATTACTTGTTCACTTGAGTTTCAGATCCACTTGGATATTTCCACGGGTGGCATTCGAATATGGACAAACTTTATGGGCCTCTTCGATCAATGCTTGAGCTTGATTGGGATTCATATCCGGTAGTCCGACTGAAAGCTCCACCGCGAGACTGAAGCCGCCTTGGGAATTGGGGAAAATGCTAACAGTGGCATCCACCGACGTGTTGCCGACATTGACCTTCTTCTGGCGCCCCAAGTGGATAACCGCATTTTCAAAACAGGCGGCATAACCCGCGGCAAATAGTTGTTCTAGATTAGTGGCATATCCCTTGCCGCCCATCTCTTTAGGGACGGAGACCGGAAAATCAATGAGGCCATCGGATGATTTTAACATGACCATCTCTGCCCCCGGACGAGGTCACGTGTGCTTGATAAAGTGGTTTCATTAAGGAACTCCATTTTTGGTTTTTATTGCGTTTGACACTTGGATTATGATTGCATACAATTAAATTGTATGCAATAAAATTGAGGTTATGCCATGAATACAATTAAAATAGCCGGGGTTTCTCAAAACGACCTATTGAAGCTAGACAGTCAGTTTTGCTTTGCCCTGTATAGCTCATCTCGCTTATTGACCCAAATCTATCAAAAGATATTGAAGTCCTTTGATCTTACCTACACGCAATATATTGTGCTTTTGGCTCTCTTTGAGCACCGCGAATTGTCCGTGAAGAGATTGGGCGAGTTGGTCCTTCTGGACTCTGGTACCGTGTCTCCTCTTTTAAAAAAGCTTGAAGCGAAGAGCCTCGTGAAACGAATTGCAGATCATCAAGATGACAGAGGTGTGAAGGTCCAATTGACAGCTCGTGGGGAGAAATTAAGGGCAAAGCTTCCCTGTGTCGGCCTACAAGTAGCTGAAACCTTGGGGAAAGAAATCGCAATTTCTCGATTAGTTCTTATGAGGGAAGAGTTGAAAAGATTGGTGCGGATTCTTTCCATGGAACTCGCTGAGTCTTAGAACATGCAATATTCCTCTTCGCTGGCCAGTTCTGACCACTATCAACGGACAACTTAAAATAGGTTTTTGAACGATCGCGAGACTTGACCAAAAAGCTGGCTGCATACGAGATAAAGAAATGTTGATTTTGCTGCTCTCTTCTATTTTCGTCATTTGTGCACGTGCGTAAGAAGTTGTGATACCCGATCAGCCGTCCACATTTTAAGTCGTGATGCCCCATCAACTGTCCGAGCGCTTCAAACGCGTCTATCTGGGTCTTTACGGCAGAGGCGCGATTCAAGTCCACCATTGCGTAATGAAAACTGGCCATCGCATTTCATAACTGACGCTGCATTTGATTGCGACGTTGGCGTAGTCAAATCTAACATTTCACCGCGATAGTTGGCAATGCTGACTTCGCCAATGTGTCTCGAAGAGTGCTTCCCCAAACCGCAGTAACAACTCGATTTCGGGTCCTCGATCCCATGATTAGCATTGAATAATCATTGTCCTGAAGAGCTAGAATAGACTCTGCGACTGAGCGGGCTTCAATATCCAAAATCATCTGACACTTTATACCCTGATCTTCAAATATTTTTCTTTTTTCTGAAAGCGCTTCGTGAGATTGCTTTTCGATTGTTTGAATGGTTTCTTCAAAAATTAAGGGTACTGCTCCTGTCTGAATCGCAATATCCTCCATCATTTTGTAAGTACGCCACGTGTTGTGCAAAAGCGTTACTGTGGCACCCAACCGCCTGGCAAAAGAGAGCGCGAATCCCTCGACTATTTTTGAGCGGTCTGAGAGATCAGTGGCCACTAGTAGATGGCGATCGTTTGAAAACGTAGACTTATTTTCCCAAGCGCTAATCCCGTGCGAACCTAGAAGGGCTAAGGGCTTTTCAGATTTCTTTGCCAGCTCCTCAGTAACTGAGCCAAGATAAAGTCGTTTTACAACTCCAAGTCCTTTTACGCCCAAAATGTAAAATTCAACTGGATTGGCACTGTCTTTATCCACAGAAAGCAGTTCAGTAACGGGAGATCCAGATTTTACACTAAAGGTCCAATTTTTATTGTTGGCTAGCTGCTGAAGCTTTTCAATATGCTCTAGTTGATTTTTAGAATGCCCCTTGTGTTCACTTGTATCTGTAGCAAATATCAAATGAACTGGTGATTTTATCCAATCTTCAAGGGCTTTAGCAAAATTCACTAAAGCCAAAGGTCTCGACTTTCCAGACTCTGAAGAGTCATCAAGGTCGATTCCCACAACAATTTGACCTGGTTTTAAAATCATACGCAAACCTCGCTATTTTTCTTTGCCAGGCAAAATGTCTAAGCTCTTTCCCAGCGCAAGCTCCAAGTTGGAAACGGACTCAACCGCATCGATTTGAGCATGCACCACCTTTGCCTTTGCCACATTTAAGTCGTGCTCTGCATCGAGTACTTCAGTGTTAGTTCTTGTTCCTGCTCGAACTGCCGATTTAGCCAGCCGAATTGTTTCTTCGGACTTTTTAATTCCACTAAGACCAGATTGATAAACGGCTATTCCGTGCGTGAGCTTGCGTTTCCAAAAGTCGATATCCACCGGAATCGACTGATCGAGAGCTCTCAAGCCTTCACGTGTTTTTTTAATTTCCTCAAGAGCAATTGTTCGCTCAGCAGTAGAAGCACCACCATCAAATAAATTCCAGTTCAGCATCACTCCAACTGTGTAGGCGTCTTTGAATCTTGAATTTCCGCCAATGTCAGAGCTTTCAAAGTTGTACCACTCTTGCTGTCCAAAAAGGTAAATCTTAGGTGACCAAGCCGAAAGACTTGCGCTGGATTTTGCTATCGCGCTTTCTTCTTTATTGAGAAGTGCTCTTCGATCAACACGTTCAGCTTTCGTCAAATCTAGTTTCTTTAGCATCTCCGATTCTAAGACTGGAAGTTTTCCGTGAAGTGGGCCAGTGATCGAGTTGACTCCCAAGACTCGTGCCAACTGAGCTACTGACAAGACCGCATTGTCTTCAGCAGCTAGCAAATCAGTCTTGGCATCTTCGAGCTGAACCTCAACTTTTAAGAGGTCAAGTTTAGTCGCAACTCCTCCTTTAATCATATTTTTAACATCATCAAGATGCGCCTCAAGCATCGACACACTTTGCTTTGCTACTTCAACAAGAGCCTGAGAACCAAGAGCTTTAAAATATTGATCGCGGACTCTTTGATTGAGCTCAAACTCCGCTCGCTCAAGTTCAAGCTCTTTTGCTGAGCGCTCATACTTAGCAGATCTATAGTTGTTCCAAGTACCAAAACCGTCGAAAACCAAAAGTGATGCACCCAAGGTCACCTGAGACAGGGGCTGACGAACTGGGAACTCAATGGGCGTCGGGCCAAGGCTTACCTCCATGACTTGAAATTTTTGATCCAAAAGGTGCCGAGCTGTTGCATTGACTTGAGGAAGTTGAGGGGCGAGAGCTTTTGTGACTTTGGCTCTTGAGATTTCAACTTCCGAATTCATTTGCCGAATACTTGGATTGTTCTCACGAGCCATTTTCTGAGCATCTGAAAGCGTTAACTCCTGAGCCCAGGAAGCGGACGAACCAAGCAGCGTAATTGTCGAAAAAATGTGCATTAAAGTGGCTTTAGTATTCATGTTCATATCCTATTCCATAATCATTGGTTCTTCCGATTTGTGCTGCGGAGGTTCGCCCGGCAAAAATAGCGCCGGAAAAATGGTTACAGCCACAATGATGGCACCAATTGAAAATGCGTCCTGAAACGCATGTTCAGAAGCCCTCATCGCGCCAGTCTTTGCTAAAACACTCTTTGCAATCAACGCTGCATTGGCGTGTGTGTATCCAATTGCATGAGCGCGTTCGGCCAAGTTTTTTACGCCCTCTTGAAAAACTGGAGAGGAGGCGTTCATCAAACTTCCTGCGACCGAAAGATGGTGATGAATTCTATTGCTAAGCACTGTTGCAAGAACGGCAATGCCAAGAGATCCTCCAACCTGTTGGACGATATTCATCATTGATGACGCCATTCCTGCTTTATGTTTGGGGACTGAGTTCATCATAGTCGCCATCAGCGGCGCCATCAGAAATGAGATGCCAAAGCCACGCACAAGTGTTGGTAAAATGATATTCCAATTGCTCGTGTCCTGGTTGATGTCGCGGTACATGTACATGAATAGGGCAAGGGCCGAGAGGCCAGCAAGCGCCAGATATCTGGGGCCAATTTTTTCGCTCATCCTTCCTGCCATCGGCATAAAAAAGCCGATGATGAGAGATCCTGGCAAAAGAATCAGACCACTTTCAATTTCATCAAGCCCTTTCACTTGCTGCAAGAACACCGGAAGAAGAAAAACGCCACCGAAAAGAGCCATGGACCTAGTAGCCGTTAAAATCATGCTGACCGTAAAAACCGGAAACTTAAATAATTCTAAATCAATCACACGATAAGGAACCTGAGATTCGACAAGAAGAAAAAGGATGAAGCTAAACAAAGCAATAATCCCGCACCAGACGATTAATGGCGAAGTCCACCCCTCGTGCTCTCCCTTAGAAATTCCAAACAAGAAGGAAATTAAGAATATCGTAAGAAACGCAAAACCCCATCCATCAAATGGACGATGCTCTGTATGGTGAGGCTTATCTGGCGCCAACATGCTAGTCGCCATAAGAACACCAGCAATACCAATAGGAAGATTTATGAGAAAAATAGAAGGCCAGCCGAAGGCCTTTGTTAAATAACCACCGACCGTGGGGCCAAACGCAGGGCCGAGAATTACACCGATTCCCCAATACCCCATGGCGCGGCCTCTCTCATGAGGTTCAAATACCTCCGAGATCATGGCCATTCCTGTGGGTGTAAGTGCTCCACCCCCGATTGCTTGAATAATCCTAGCAATTACTAACGAAGGCGTATCCCACGCAAGTCCGCAAAGAACTGAACCTGCGGTGAAAATAACAAGGCTTCCGATATAAAGTTGTTTATGGCCCACTCGCTCTCTGAACCACGCAGTGAGTGGCATCAGGGCCGCAAATGCCAGCATATAACCCGTCACAACCCATTCAATATCGTCAAGACTTGCGCCAAAGTCGGCCATGATTGCAGGGATTGAGACGTTGACGATGCTTGAATCAAGCGCCGCCATCATGGTGCCAATCATGACCACCACGAGCACTCGCCATTTATACTGACTGTCAATTCCAGCAACTGAATTCATAATTAGTGTACCCGAATTTTGATCTCGACTGACTGACCGATGCGAAGGTGTGATCCTTGTCCCGCCTCCAGAGTCACTTTCACAGGAATTCTTTGAACGACCTTAGTGAAATTTCCAGCGGCGTTATCACTTGGAATAAGCGCAAACTGAGAAGCTGTAGCTGATCTAACTTCGCTGAGCTTTCCCTGAAGTTCTCCACCTTCATCCACAGAGATATGTACATGCTGACCAATCTTCACTAACCCGACCGACGTTTCTTCAATATTCGCTGAAATCCAAGCGTGATCTGCATCTGCGACGGCCAAGGCAGTCTGCCCGGCCTCAAGAATGTTGCCGACTTCGGCCACTTTTTGAATTACGACGCCATCAAACGGACTTTTCAAAAAAGTATTTTCTAATGCAACTTCAGATTCATTCAGATCAGCTTTTGCGGAATCATAGTTGGATCGTGCATTGTCTACGTTCTGTGGAGTGACAGTACCTTGTTTGAAAAGCTGCTGCATACGTTGAAACTCTTTTTCTGCAAAATCAGCTTTTGCCTTTGCTCGGTCGTATTTTGCCTGAGGGACGCGATGATCGAGTTCAATAAGCACATCCCCTGCCTTGACCCGACTACCTTCCTCAACATTAACTTTAATGATGCGCCCGCCAGTACCAAACGATGCTATTCGCACAACCGTCATAGTAACTCGCGCGTCATCGGTTGAGACAAAAGGGTAAAAGAAAATTCGCCAAATCACTGTCCCGGTCACTGCGACCACAAGTAACGCGGCACCGACTCGTTTGGATCTGGTCGATTGCCACCACTTGGCCTTGTCCATTTCTTTATTACCAGCATTTTCGATTGGCCGCTCCATAGTCAAATTTCCAGTCCCTGACATTTATGACTCCACACTTGTTTCCGTTGTCTTGCAGCTTTCAGCGCCAAGCCCATTTTCGATCTTAGAAAGTAGTCGCAAAAGTTCCTTTTGCTCTTTCGGCTCGAGAACCGAGGCTAAATGATCTGCAATTTGTCCGTATGTTTTTTCGATTTTTGAAAAATTACGAGAACCCTTGGCCGAAAGCGTAATAAGGACCTGTCGTCTATCAGAGACTCCGTGCTCACGTTGCAACCAGCCAGCCTCCACTAGTGAGCTGACCACACGGGTGACAGAAGCTTTATCGCTGTTTGTTCCTTCAGCGATTTCAGCCATCGTGCATTGCTTTCGTTTACCGATCAGTCTTAATGCGACAAGCTGCTTCGGCCCAAAACCGAGTTCACGAAGGAAATGAACTGCCATGCGGCCCACAGCTCTTCTAACATCACCGTATTTCTCAAGAAGCATGACATTGATTGACATATCAACTAATGTAGGTAAATAAAGTTGATATGTCAATCAATCGCCATAACACAATACGATCTATTTTTGATACGGCGCGGAGGTTCTATGTGCTTTTCTGCCACAGCTAGTTTTACATCAGCGGCCGTTCTTACCTCAACTGGAGCGGCCGCGATGATTCTAAATAATGATCCGAAACAAAGGAGCTTTGTAGCGCTCCCTTTTATCTTTGGTGCCCAGCAAGCCGCTGAAGGCGTTGTGTGGTTAACTCTACAAAATAGCAATCTTTACTCTTTTCAACTCGGCGCTGTTATTGTCTTTATGTTTATTGCGCATGCGCTGTGGCCCGCTTGGATTCCTTGGGCCATTTCACGAATGGAAATCGTTCCTCGAAGAAAACTATATCTATATATTGGCCAAGCGATGGGAATTTTTTTCGCCGTCGTTGCAACGTATGTTATCTCGACGGGAGGCCCGCACAGTGAAATCGTCGGTCAATGTTTGAATTATGGGTTTGAGAAAAACACAGCGTCTTTCTTTCCACCTAATATGCACGCAATTTTTTACTTCTCGTCAACAGTGTTGCCGTTTTTTATTTCTTCGATTCGTTGGGTCCGAAGAACCGGCTTCTTAATATTGGTAGGATTGCTGATCACGTTGTCGTTTTGGAAATATGCAACGACTTCGGTCTGGTGCTTTTTCGCGGCGATCGCTAGTATTTATATTTGGATTCATGTTTACCGAGAACAGCGTGGCCAGTTAGAAGAAACAAGTGCTTAAAAAAGAAGCGAGGCCTTGCCTTGATTGAGACTTAGGACCCTTATTATGCCCCTCAGATTTTGCAAAAGACAGGTTTTTTCTGCTATTTTTATAGGCTTTCCGATAATTGGAATGTTGTACTATGGTCAACTTTGTGGGGCAGATTTTGAGGTTTTTCGCCTAACAGGGCAGAGGCTTCTGAAGAATGAAGGTCTTTATCAGAATGCTGATGGCTGGTCTCCGTTTAAGTACCATCCAACTTGGTCCCTGATCTTTTCGTTATTTTCAATTTTGCCCTTGGGTTTTTCAAAATTGATTTTTAACATTTTAAATTTGTACATGTGGTGTCTGGGGGCTAAAAAATGGATGAGCATTCTTGAAAAACGAGTCGATATTAATAATATTTTTATTCTTATGGTTATTGTTCTAAATTCATTGTCTGCTGAATTGGGTTATGGGCAACTCAATGGCTATCTTTTTTGTGGAACCACGTATCTTTTTTATTTGGCAGAAACAGATCGTAATAGTTACTTAAAGCAAGGGCTTATACTTTTTTTACTCACCAGTTTAAAGTTGAATTTTGGAATTTTAGGAGTCTTTTTAATTTTCAAAAACTGGAAGGCCATTTATGGTAGCATCATTGGGCTAGTTTGTTTTCAATTGGCCCTGATGGTTTCTTATGGTCCGATGCAGGCGTTTTCAATATATTCGTCCTGGCTCCAACTGTTATTGCATCAGTCATTTGATCAATATAATACGTTTGAAGTTCAAGGCTTTCTTAGATTTTTTATGATTCACTTTGATTTTGCTAAGGCTCGAGTGTTTTGGCTCATCACAATGTTTATATCAATGGGGATCGGTGTCTATATTGATCAAGTGGTATTGCCAGCAAACAAGGTGTTGAAAAACAGAACGATTGCGATCAATGCCTCTTATTGGCTGATTATGATATTTCTCTTTTCGCCTCTCTCTTGGTGGTATCAGATATTATTTCTTTTCCCGGCGGTTTTTGTGCTTTTAGAATACAGTCACTCATGGTTTCAAAAAAAGTTAGTGCTATTGATTTTAATAGTTTTTGCTTTTGTAAGTTATAACACTGTTGGATCTCAAGTTATTTACCTTTTGAAAGATAAAATGATTTATTTCTATGCCGGCCTCACGCTCTTTTTATTGTTCTTCTGGAATTTTAAAAATTGGATTGTAAGTTTAGGCACAATAAGTCATCAGGAGGTCGGCAGCGCTATTGAGAAATTTTAATAGTCTCTAGGCGTAATTTTCCTTAGAATGAGTGAAATGAATACCTGTCAAATTATGTTCCACTCAGTCCCCAATAAAATACTACGATGCCCTAAAGGCGATCAACGATCGAGAGAGAACTTATGAGTGAAAATCAAGGCAACACATTGCCCATCAAGATAAAAACGGAAGACGGTTATTCCTTATCCGACAGATTCTATCCATCACCTAGTTCCAAGAGAGCCTTTTTACTTTTTTGGACTATGGGCGTTTCACAAGAGTGTTACAAGTCGTTTGCCAGGTTTCTTGCCAAAAATAATTGTTCCGTTCTGACTTTCGATTTTCGTGGCATGGTGAATTCTCTCCAAGAACTCATTTCCCATGTACCGAATGCGCCGATCACTTGGATCGGACATAGTTTGGATGGACAAGTTATTTCTCTTAGTCCTCACCACAGGAAAGTTTCAAGGTTCATTGCCACTTTCTCTCAGGTGCTCTTGAACCCCCTGTTTCAGGATAGTTGTCGTGTAACTTAATTAATCAGATGGGGT